>Ga0209942_1000303_pt1 | contig 30685 bp, 33 predicted proteins | sample SalPonR1_A_D2_MG_FD_185695 | JGI IMG/M metagenome (GOLD analysis project Ga0209942, IMG submission 185695) | Salt pond soil microbial communities from South San Francisco under conditions of wetland restoration - Salt Pond MetaG R1_A_D2_MG... ...
GTATTCATATGTCTATGAGAACTTCTCAAATACCACAAGAGAATAGCGTTGAAACCTATATAAATAACAATGGTTTCGGAATATCTATATTCACAAACGGAACTTGGAGCAACCCAGTAAACTTTCCATTTCAGTGGGAGTATGGCGTACCTATTGATTATATAGTAGAATTAGTAGGAGATACGATAAGAGCCAAGGCGTGGACTTCTGGATTCCCAGAACCTACCGAGTGGTGGACATATCAATCTGACGTCATTGGGGCACACCCGGACGGCACATTCTCTATCGGATCGACCGGGCAGGGAATATATTTAATCGACTCAATAGAAATAGACATACTGGACCCATGATAAGATCTAAAACAGAGTTCATATCACGAAAGGAAGAACTTCCTCCTTTGCAAAAAGAAGTAGAAATCCTAAAAGACGATGGAGAAACAGTAATAGGTTACTTCTGTTACTCCTGGCCAGGTAATGATTCCGGAGTAAAGCATAAAAGATGGGTAGGCCCTTCCGGGCATATAATCCCACTAAGCCAGGTGTACGGATGGCGCGAACTCCAGATCGAAAAGCCTGCTGGGTATAGTTATTAAAGATCTCTCTTGATGAATAGGAGGGCCGGGGCGGTTGATAGCCTCCCGGTCTCATCTAACACCGATAACCCCTAACCCTAACTTAATGGATGAAGATGAAAAACCCTTAAAAGAGTGGACTGACTCAGAGCTTCGTAAAGAAATTATGAAGATCGAAAAAAGTATGGGGCCAAAACTTATGGCCTGCGAAACCAAAGAGCAGATTCGAGAAATCTGGGACTTAGAAAGCCGTATGGCTGACCTGCAACAAGAACGTGAAAGACGATATATGGAATCAACATGATAGATCTTATATTAATGCTGTCTGTGGGTATATCTACAGGCCTAACTGTGTTTTACTACTATAAAGATAAAGAACTGCTCAGACAACAGGAAGAGCAGTATGCAGATGTCTATTCGTGGCCTTCAGAAGGCTTACCTACCTATGTTGGCGAGATGTTTTGGTGGGGATGCTGCGCTGTTGTGACGTTTTTAATAGCAGTTGTAAAAGTTTTCATAGGCTTATGAGCAGAAGAGACAAAATAGCCAGCCAGTATTTTAAGGAACCTACTGCCAGAAACAAAGCTTTACTTGTGAAATCTTTCACACCCCTTATAAAAAGCTTAGCAGGAAAAAATATAAAAAAAGTCCGTAACACCTTAATAACATTCGAAGACTTTATGAGTGTCGGGTACGAAGGCCTTTTAAAAGCACTAGATAGATTTGAGCCTGAAAGAGGACACAAGTTTATTACTTTTGCTCATTTTAGAATCAGAGGAGCAATGCTAGATTATGCAAGGCGCTCAGATCCTTTCACTCGTGCGGTAAGAGATACAGTAGGCGAGGCAAATAAAGTAAAAGAAAGACTATCTCAAAAGTTAGGGCGATTTCCTTCTGATAAAGAGATAGCTTACGAGCTTGACCTAGACCTAAAAGAGTTCAACTATCTTTACCATGAGCGTGGAAGGCAGTATGAACAATACTACTACAGTAAAGTTGGTAGCGAAAAAGATGACATAGAATTCTTAGAGTTTCTTAGGTGTAAAGATTTAACTATTGTTGAAGAAAAAGACAAGGAAGGGTCCTGGGACATTTTTATTACCGCTTTTCTCAAGCTAAATAAAAATACCCGCACAGTCCTCATAAAAAGATATTTCGACGATATTATCTTTAAAGACATAGGCAAGCAAATGGGCTTCACAGAAGCTCGCGCGTCTCAGCTACACAATAATGCACTAGAAGAGCTAAGATCTAAATTAAACTACCATGCCGTATCAGATATGATTCGCTAGAATCAAATAAATATAAAATACGGTATAAGAATACTGAAGGCCTTTGAGCCTTTAATATTCAAGCAACTATGACCTTAATTCGACCATTTAATGGCCAGACGGATTGACGCCTACGATCGCCCATCAGGCGGCGGCGTAAACAACGGTTGATATCCGTTAAGGCATGTTGCAGAATCTTTGCAGGGGTTTCTTTAAACCCTCACTGTAAAGACTGCGGAACACAGATTTTTGTTCCAGTGGTGGGCTCTTCAGCTCACCACTTTTTTTAATATACAGTAGACGAAAAATTCTATTGTTCTAAATCATAACAGTTACAACACTTGGAGGAAAATTATATGTTTATAAGGTTATTCATAGTAGCAGCTGCAGCAGCGGCCGCCGCAACAAAATCATCTGACAACTCTGACAACGATTAACATTAAACTAAAAAGGAGACTCCATGAGCAATGGAATGAGATTTCTCATATTAGCTGTAGCAGCGTGTATGGCTGCACTAGACGCAGCAGACGAAGAACGCGAACAAAAAGATTAACATTAAACCGTAAGTTGAAAATGAAATCGGCAGTGTAATAGACGAACAATTCTATTATTGTTCGATTTCATTAAAATGTTAAAATCAGTATCGGAGGTTCCATGAGCAATGGAATTAGATTATTTTTGTTAACTGTAGCAGCGTGTATGGCTGCATTAGACGCAGCAGACGAAGAAAACTCCGACAACGATTGAGACAGAAAATCTTAAAAAGACAACTTACGAATGACAACTAACTTACAAGATACAGTAGATCGTATTTCTAAAATCAAAGATGACCTTAGACAAAACGTTTTCGTCGAAAGGGATCTAGAAATCAATGGTATGTTCTTGGCGATTGTTGCCAACACCAACATCCTTTTACTGGGTGAGCCTGGTGTAGCAAAATCTTTATTGGCAACAGAGACGTTGAAGCATATTGACGAGTCCAAGTATTTTGAGTGGCTGTTAACGCCGTTCACGACTCCGGATGAGATTGCTGGTAACATCTCCCTTAAAGCCTTAGGAGAGGATCGCTATAAGCGTAACATTGAAAACACTATCAACGATGCACATATTGCATTCCTTGATGAGGTTTGGAAAGGCAACGGTGGTGTACTTAATTTTTTACTTCCGCTTTTAAATGAGCGAAAGTATTACAACGATGGCAAGCCTCAAAAGGCCCCGCTGTTAACTGTAATCGGTGCTTCTAACGAGCTACCGGAAGAAGAAGACAACCTTGCAGCTGCCCTTGACCGGTTCGTTTTGAAATTTCAAGTAGAAACAATCCGAGAAAAGAGTAACATGCTGACCATGATGGATAACTATCTCAAAACTGACCCTAACCGGGAAAGAGTATTGGTAACCATCGATGAAATAAAAGCGCTGCAAGCAGCTTCTAAAATGGTAGATGTCCCTAAGGGCATCATGAAGCTTATCATCACCATCAAATCCGAGTTGGAGAAGAGCCAGATCTATGTATCACCTCGTGTTTTAAATAACTCCTTGCGAGTTGTTCAGGCAAGTGCTATCTTAAATGGTAGAGATACCGCGGTAGAGGATGACATAGAAGTTTTACGTCATACTTTCTGGAAGCAACCAGAGCATGAGTCTATTATCTACCAGGAAGTTCTTTCTAGGATTTCCCCGGATAAGAAAAAGCTGGAAGAAGAGTTCGCCAAAGCTGAATCTGTGTATGAAGAATACAAGAATGCAGATGACGACTCTGACGAAGGCATGCAGAAAAACATTACGTGTCTGCAAAGTCTCCGAAAAGTTAAGAACAGTGTCGAGCGTATAGCTCGGGACATTAGAGAAAAGGGCAAATCTACTGAACTTGCTGAGAAGTATTTACATACTATCAAGACGTACATCGATGAGATATTCGAGAACAGCGGCTTGTTCAATAAATAATTAACCCAAAAACAACAGGAATTAAATGCGATATTTAGGAAGAGGATACAGATCATCTATAGTAGACGATGTAAAATTTACACCATATGTACTATGGACAACCATCGTTGAAGAGGATGATTTTTATGATGATTTTCTGCCAAAAAGTTCGCGCCTGCAAGATATAATCGACGATAAGAAAGAGGAGTATCCTCAAATCTCTGCGTTGGCTATGGATGTATTCTATTCTTTATACAGATACTACCCACGGCTGAATGACAAGAATGAAATAGATGCAGAGTTTCTTTTAAATTATGGTGCTGTGAAAACTTTCATGGACACCACCAAATATAAAGAGATTCGATCTATGACAAAGCACGATGAGCTTACGTCCTTAATGGGCGCTGAGCTTTTCATCGAACAGGCTTTCGAAACTATTACAAGTCTTAAAGACCAACATAGCGAAGCCCTCGCTGCCTATACAGAGGCGGCAGAGAAGCTAAAGGAAGCTTTAAAAGATGAAGATGCAAATCCATACGACAGTGAAGAAGCTAAGAAAGCTCTGGAAGAAGCCAGGGAAGAGCTAGAAGATCTGTATAAGGATAAGCAGAAGCGTGAAGTTCAGGAAAACGCGCAAGACTTATTTGGCGATCTGCAGGAGATCTCTGAAGTGATGGGTAACTGGGGCCTAGGAAACGATGGCACATACCAGAAGATGTCCTACCAGGAAAAGATGGGTATGATCAACAAGCTAAAGAATAGCGAAAAGTTGAAACGTATCTCAATGCTTGCTGGTAAACTTAAAGAGATCTTTATGCAAGGGGAGAGAGCCAAAACTAAAAAGGCTCACTCCTCTATCGACGATATTGTACAGGGCAACACTGTGTCCAGACTTTTACCTAGTGAACTTGCCCGCTACGGACTACCGGGAGCCAGGAAAGCATTCTATAAAGACTATATCCAAAAGAAACTTCTACAGCACGAGTATGCTGGGAAGCGTAAAAAGGGTAAAGGTCCAATTGTAGCTATGGTTGACTGTTCCGGATCCATGAGCGGGTCAAGTGAAATCTATGCGAAGGCTGTATGCATGACCCTATTAGACATGAGTCGTAGGCAAAAACGTAACTTTTTAGTGGTGCACTTTGACAGTGGTACATCACCAGAGAATCTTCACGTTAACAGGTTCAGTAAAAAGAACCCCTATAACGTAAAAGAAGTAGTCGACCTTGCCGAGTATTTCGGTGGAGGTGGAACCGAATTTGAGCCACCGCTACAACGTGCTCGCAATGAGATTAATGAAGAGCCTGAGTTTACAAAGGCTGACATCGTTATGATTACTGACGGTTGTGCTCCAGTAGGAGACGGCTTCTTAGAAGACTTCAACAAGTGGAGAAAGAAGAAAACCATTTCATTATTTTCAATCTTGATTGATAGTGGATGGAGCAACACTGAAACACTTGAACTTTTCTCTGACCGGGTGACCTCTATAGAGGACTTGTCAGGGGAGCAAGGCTTTGATGTAGCAAAAGCTTTGGTTAATCACCTCGTATAATCTATTATAGGTAGATTTCTATTACCGGCCAGGCCCTCTCGGGGTCTGGCTTTTTTTATAGGTCGTTTCGACCTAGTAGCCATATTAACAATCAACAAATAAAAGTAAGTAAATTAATTGATTAAAAGATAAAACTTCAAAATTTATAAATTAATACTGCGACCTCTTGTTCAGCTAATCTTAGCTTCCCAACAGCTCTTGCATTAAAATATAAATTTTTCAGTTATATATTTTCTTCAATTAATTAAGTACCTATTATGATAGATAGTTTAACAAATATTTTTAGAAGTAATGAGTACGGTCAGCTTATTGATAAGCATGGATACGGGCCTTACAATCATTTATATTTAAGATATCCAATTAAAAAGAAGAGTGGCAGTATGCGGTGGCTTAACCCACCAATGGAACCTTTAAAGACTGTCCAATCTGAATTCCTAGAAAAAGTTTCACCCCTCGTCAAACCACACAGCGCAGCAGTAGGCTTTAGAAAAGGCACCAGCGTTATAGATGGAGCGAAGGCACACTTAGATTCCAATGTACTATTAACTCTGGACTTGAAAGATTTCTTTAACAACGTCCAGGACTATAAAATAGAACACGCTTGCAGAGAGTTCACCTATGCACTAGACAATATAGGCCAGATAGAAGACGGAGAGGCCGAAGAGGTCACAGACTTTTTTATAGCTTTAATAACAGGCCCAAAAGGACTATCACAGGGAGCACCAACATCGCCAGCCATATCTAATCTGGTTGCTAAGCATTTGGACAAAGAACTTACAGAGATTGCTGAAGATGAAGGCTTAGTGTACACCCGCTACGCTGATGACTTGACGTTCTCGTCAGAGAGTACAAGCATAGATATGAAACCTATTTTAATCAAAGTTAGACATGCCATAAGGCGACAAAACTTTACAGTTAACACACGTAAGACTAGAATACAACGGCCTCATAGGCGAATGTCTGTGACTGGGATCGTTGTAAACGACAAGCTGTCCGTTCCAAAATGGAAGTGGCGACAGTTTAGAGCAAGGCTCCACAATATAGAGCGAGATAAAAAGATACTAAACCAAACAGAACTCGAAGAAATAATAGGATACGCACAATGGATAAAGCAACTACATCCGAAGAGAGGTCAGACATTCCAAGAGCAGATTGGACGCATAAGATCTTTTCAGCCGTAGAAGAAAAAATAAATGAGCCTTACTTAAATGTCTGTCATTATTATGTACCTATATTATTTAGGGCAGACAAGCTTCAGTTCTCGCTCATTGAAGAAGACAAATTCAAGGACACTTTAGGTTCTATAAAAAAGAACAAAGATTTCTTTATGACCTGCTTTGTACGCAGGGGAAACAAAAATGAAACAGTGGTTGGACTGCAGCAAAAGTTCAAGGGCACAGTCCCGGACAAAACAATTGTAAGCTATAACCCTGACTTTCATTATCGATGGACAAACACTAAGCACAAGGTTGTGACCTTGACACATCACATTGGAAACCTTAGCTCCGAAGCCCTCTATAAAGCTTCTGTTAAGTTAATAAAAGAGTGTGAGACTTTCTTAGTTACATACACTGAAGAAGGCGATGAGCTATTAGAAAAGCTTTCTAACAGCGGGAACTCAAACTATGGTAGCACCTACGAATCGATATTTTAATAATAACTTTGGTATAAGAACACTGAGAGCCATGTAGGCTTGAAATTTAAAATTAAATCTGGTAGATGAAATATGAAGCATTTACCAAGAATTCGAAAACCATTTTGTCAGTAGATTTTGATAGGCGAGGCACGTGTCCACAGATGTGTGACTATTGCTATGTTGACAATATGGAGAACATTTATCCAGCCTATCTGGATAAAATTCAAAGAAATAATTCTTGGGCAAATGACAACCCAGACAACTTTGCCAGACAACTGACAACTGAGTATGCCTTTGCACGACGTAGCAAAGCAAAGGCAGTGAAGGGAGTAGAAAAAATGCCGGTCCGAATTTATGGATCCGGAGACTATATCCCTGAGCATTACGAGTTCCTTAAAAAAGTGAACTTTAATTTTTACGTTATTTCCAAATCGTTAACCCTCCCGGAAATGCATGAAGAACTTGAGAAAGTAAGAGCCCTTCCACAGTGTACTAGGATTGTGTTATCGTTCGACAACGAAAACATCAAGAATTATTCAACTGTAAAACATCTCTATAAAGAAGACGGCATTCAGTTCGCCTTCACTGGAGATAAAGAAGACTGGCTCCTGCAGACGGAGTTTAACGAAAGAGAGTTTGGAATATTTTTTAATATCGGGAGAAAGAAAGAGGACATTGCGTTCTCTGCCAAGACTCGAGAATCTTGCCCCGCGCTCGCAGGCAAACTAGATCACAATAAAGCGTGCTCTAAATGCAACAAATGCTGGCGCTCAAGCAAGACTAAGCCTTCCGACTGGAACGCTTTTTACACTAATTAAGATAGCCTATTGGATAGGTTCGTTTCGAACTTATAGATGAAATTGTAACCAACACGCTCTCGGGCTGTGAGCAACAGGAGAAGTGAGGAAACTCACTTAGCCCTCGCAACCAGAGGAGAACGAGTATCTTATCAAGTGTGATAAAAAAAACTTCCCCACTATAGCCTATTGATTGATTTCAATTTGTGCGTTTCGCACAAGTAGAGACTATAAAAAGGTTCATAATTTATGAGAACGCTCGGCTCAAGGGTAGCCGAGAACCATGTTCATCCAGGCCTAGGCCAGTGGATGAAGTATAGTGAATTTTCCCCTATAGTTTGTACAACTTAAATCACCCGTGATTGGGTTATAAAGCGATTCGCTTTAGTAGCAAACACAGAAGGTTAAAACGACAGAACAGAATGGCAGAAGGACCCCTTCTGCACTTCTGACTTACCTTAGTATAGGGAATTAAAAAGGAGTACCGGCCGGGAAGCCGGAGGTTAGAGAGGTAAAATACAAAAAGGTAGAGTAGAGATAGAATCTCATTAATATCTTTGTATGTTTAATTACTGCAAAATAGGTGCGCTTCGCACTTATAGTTTTAAAACACATCAACACTTACGCGGTGGGCTCCCCCACCCCCGGTTCATGGAACTCGGGTCCGCGTAATTCGTCGTCGATGTGTGACTTGCGCAGCTGCTGGGAAAACACGTGTCATCTAGAGCGGGCTGACTAACAGTCCCGTCGAAGTGAATATACATGGGAGCTCCCGGAGTACTAGGTACCCACTGCCGCACAACTGAACAAAGGCCTGGAGATCCAGTCCACTGTAGTGCACAAATGCACACACCTGCAGCATGATTTAAATCTTGCACTCGGATGTCGAACTAGGTATCCGGATCGATGGCCAAACCTCAGGTCAACATGAATGAGGCGGATCCTCGAGGATGTCAACACGAGACCGTCCGGCAGCACGCTCAAAAGAATCTGACGAAGACTGTCGACGTAGGTTAAAATTACCTGGTCCCTGGCGGCAAGTCGACACAGTTCGACCCGCAAATAAATGTCGCCTTGTGCAGGAGCTAAATAATGTCTATATTATAAACTAGTTTTGTGCAAGTCGACATGCGAAATTACGGGCCCATAACAAACTCGGTCCGACGTCGACAATTGCATGCCGGCGCGGCCGCCAGAAACATGTCGACTCCTGACTGGTAAAGTCGACATAAAACATGTACTAGAGGTACCAAGCTTCAGCAGTCTTCAGCAACACAAGTCAACAAAAATATAGAAAGTACATTCTTTTTATTTAAATGATATTTTTATCATGACTCCTCGCCCTTAGTTGGCGGGGAAGTCTTTACCTATTAAGAGGGAGGGGTGGAATTAATCCCCTCTCTTTTTTTTACCTTAAGATTTTTTTTCGTATATTACATAGAAATTTAAACCAAACGTATACCTATGAGCAAACCAACCTTATTAACCTGGCACGATTTTATAGCTCCTACAGGGTTCGGGAACGTCGCAAAGAACCTTCTTTGTGATGCCCACGAAGAGTTCGACGTCACTGTAGTTGCCATTAACTCTAAAGACCCTTATGCTGAGTACGACACAAACAAATATAATACAGTTGTCCACACACTAAGCAGAGAAGATCCTTTAAATATCCAAGCATTAATAGATGAGGCAGAAGACCTACAACCAGATGTAATATTTCTATTCCAAGATATATTCAACATAGATATGGTTATAGAGCCGGTAAAAGAGGCATCACCAGATTCAAAAATCGTGTCTTATTTTCCTATAGATGGGCACCCTGTATACAGTAACTACCAGTATATCTTTAAACATAGTGATATTCTGATCACGTACAGCGATTGGGCCATTGACATGCTTAACGACTATGTTCCTAATATTGACAAGCCTATCTATAAACTCTACCATGGTGTAGATACAGAAACGTTCAAGCCTTTAGGCGAAGATTATATAAAGGCACTTAGATCTCCTGTTGGTTGGACTGATAAACTTGTCTTCGTAAATGTAAACTCTTATCAGCCGCGTAAACAAGTAGACCTTGGCATTAGAGCTTTCTCTATGTTTGCAAAAGGGTATAATAAGTGCGAAGACTGTGGACACATACAGCCCTTAAATATAAAATCTTGTGAGCTTTGTATGTCGAGAGACTTAAAGAATCATAAAGACCCTAAAGATGATGTTGTTCTTTACTTGCATATGATGCCAGTAAGCTCTGCTATAGGTACCATGCCTACAGATTATCTTGTGTCACACATGAACAACGCCGGGTTAACTACTGAAGACTTCGGTAGGATTATATCTATCAATGGGCATAACATTAATAAAGGTGAGGTAACAGAGAAGCAAATCAATGAAATCTATAACGCAGCAGATTACAATATAAGCTCTACGATGGGTGAAGGTAAGTTACTAACCGGCACTCCTGTACTTACAAGTGAAGGGTATATTCCTATAGAAAACATAAAGGTGGATAGCCTTGTTATGAATGACAAAGGAAATTTTGTAAAGGTTAATAAAACCCTTGCCACACCTTTTACAAAAAAAGGGTACAAAATTAAATTACATAAATTTATAGAACCGCTTTATGCTTCTCATGATCATCCTTTTTTGACAGAAGGTGGGGAGTATATAGAAGCAAAAGATCTATCTGACCAAAATAAGGTACTGTTTAAAGCACCGGAATACAAGAAGGAGAGGCCTCCTATATTTATTGACCTTTCTGAGTATATAAATTCAAACTTTTCAGTAGAATCCGATTACATCGTATCTAAGAAGACCCAAGACAATAAAAAACTAAATAGGTATATAACAATAGACGAGGACACATTGTTTATGTTCGGGCTTTATGTGTCTGAAGGGTCTTGTAACTCCTCTGGTATTAGATTTTCTTTACATAAGGATGAGAAAAAACTACATTGCTTTTTAGAAGATTATCACACGAATAGGATAAACATAGAAGGGATGTATAAACAAGCGAAGTTCATTAAAAGCAGCAAAGATAACTCAGGTCGGATTATTTTCTCTGGTAGTATGTTTGCGCCACTTTTTAAAAAAATGTTTGGAAAAGATGCACACAGTAAAAAATTCCCAAACTGGATATTTTCTTTACCTGAAGATTACAGACAAAGTTTTATAAATGGCCTAATAGCTGGCGACGGGGATGTAGCATCTAGAGGGTATGTAAGATATAAAACCGTCTCAATGAATTTGGCTTATTCTTTAAGAGATTTATACCTTTCGTTAGGTAAAGTAGCTACAGTAAGAATAGATGACAATAGTAAAGGTTTCGGAAACGGAAGCATTTATTCAGTAATATTTTACCCTGATAGGCATGCCTCTGAAAAATTAGGGCAGAGAACCAGAACCTATAAAATAGAAAATGGTTTTGTAGTTCTACCTATCCATAGTATTAAAGAGGTGGAAATAGAGGGCATGGGACATGACCTCGAAGTACCAGAAGGTGAATCTTATACTTTAGGTCAGTGTACGGTACATAACTGCGGACTATCTCTTTTAGAATCAGCGGCGGTTGGTATTGAAAGTATAGCCCCTAAGAACTCCGCTATCCCAGAGATGTTAGGCCCCTTTGGACATCAGGTTAAAAATATAGCAGTAGCTAACTTTAAGCAAGACAACGGCCACATTAGACCTCTAGTGGATGAGCAGGCTTTCGTAGATACTTTTCAAAAGGTTTATGATGAGTGGGTTGATGGCGGTAGGCAAAAGGAGTTCAATCAAAAAGCTGCAGATAGGATCAGGGACGAATTCTTATGGGACGATAAAAGAGAGTTTTTAATGGAGAAGCTTACTCAGGCTCTATCCATTTAACAACAATCATCATCCTTCCCATTTTATCCATAGAAGGAGTTGACTCGTGAGTGATAGTGATGTCATCGTTATTTACGATGGCTTCATACTCCTCGTTTTCTTTTGGATTAGATAGGCAAAAGACCTTAATTTTCTTTCTCCCCTCAGAAGTTTCCGAAACATTCAAATCAATATAGTCCATTACTCTTTCTCCTCAGGATCGTAGTCAAGCTCAATCCACTCTGTGTCTGCTCCAAGCTTTTCTATCCCCTCTGTATTATCTAGTGGGATTCTTTTTAATTCGCCTGTCACTATATTCTTAAATACTTGGTATGTTGCGTACTTTTCCATAATTAAATTTACTTGATTAGTTGGTTATAGTCAATCTATTTTTTTTAGCTTAGGATTTAGGCCCCGATCAAGGGGCGCTAATCTAGTTAGGGCGTACCTCGTGTCTGCCCTTTTGTTTTTTCTTTCTCTCTTGTTTTTACTTTGTTTTCTTCTCTTTGTCCCGGGCTTTTTTCAGCAGGCTGTGTTGCTGCAGGCGCTCCGGCCGCAGGGTTACCTGGTGACCCATCGGGTCTCGGTATAACACCACTCTCCTGATACATCTGTACCGTCTCCATAACAAGACCATGTGTAACAGGTGCCTCTTTTTGTAGCTTAGCCGCCTGAGAAACTTGTAACTCTGGCGGTAAGTACATCAGCTGCACTGCTAAGGACTCAATAAGATCTGCGTAGTTGCCATCTGTTTGTCCTTGCTCTTGCATAATTTCTTCTTCAAGCTTCTGTAATCTCTGCTTGATCTGCTCGCGCTGCGCCTCAATTTGCGCCCTGACTGCCATCTTTTGTTGAATGATAGTAGCTTCGCCTTGAGCCTCTGCTTGGTTCTTCGCTTGGCGTTTTTGCTGCTCAAGTGATTCCTCCATAGTTGCTTTCATTTCCTTAGTCACCTCTTCATAGGTGAATCCGAATGCGTCTAGTAGCTGCTGGTCACTTAGCTTACCAAGCTCTGCAAGTTGGAGCATGAGTTGTTTGCTTTGTGCATCATCAGACATCTTAAAGGCTTTGAACTTAAGCTTAACTTCCGGATAGTTTAAAAAGCTTACAAGCTTAGGAATTAGAAAATGATTTAAGAAGTCTAATAAAAGATTCCTATAAGTAAGGAACATATTCTCTACAATGCGAAGAGATACTGAACTGCCTGTCCAAGATGCCCCACCCTTAATAAATTCAATAGGTACACCTAAAGAGTTTATAATGCTCTCTTCAAGAAATTTCATCTCGGGTGTAAGCATTAAGCCTCTAGCGTTCCCGCCTAACTCCTGATATCCAATAGGGATAGGGAATACAGCAATATGGTTAGGATCACGCTTCCACTTCTTAACTGTTCCTTCAATCTGGCCTTTCCACTTAGGAAGGTTTAACTGAGTTAAAGGGTCGAGGGTAGCAGTGTTGGCAGGAGAGATAGCTTTTTTAGGGACAATATGCTCATGAGCTATAGCTTCATTGCCTCTTTGTAGAATCTGCAGATAGTATATCTTTTTTAAGGCAGCTAAGATCATAGGCTTTCCCCAGCCCATGTCGCTTTCTGATAGCCCGGGACGCTTAAAGTGATAAAAGCTTTTCTTGTCTAGCTCTATACGCTTTTTATTCTTTATCGCATCCATAAAAATCATCGGTGTGTCTTCTATCATACTTTTTTCTCCCCTTGTGATCTTCTTACGAACGTCATTCGGGATATTATAGTAATAGGTTGACTCTCCTGTGATAGGATTATAGTCAATGTCTATGTTCTCAGGATTCCATCGAAGCATTCTGATAGCTTCCATAGAGTTTATAGCCTCATCCATGACTTCAGCCTTAACTTCGTCTCCTGTTACAGGATCTTTAATATAAAACTCAAAGTTTCTGAACTTATAATTAACTTTATCAATAGGCTTAGCGTCTTGGCCTTTTATTTTTAAAAATCTTTTTTTCTTAGCAAACATAGAAATAAAGCAATTACCATATGTATGATAATCCAGACCGATCTCTAATAAAAAGGTGTTAATGTTTAATTTCTCATGCAAGATTTTATCATACTTCTTGCGGGTAGCTAAGTCTACCTCTGTGTCATACAGAATTTCTGTCAATGGGTACTCTGTTACTTTCCTTACTACGTTCGATAAAAACGGATCGGTGTGGAAAAAAGAGTGACAGTATTTAAACAGGCTCTTTATGTTGGACGGTATGTGGTTATTAGCTAGGTCAAAGAACGGGTTAGGGTATTTCCTGTCGCCTACGTTTGACTCTATATGTTTAATTCTACTATACGGGTCGGAGGCCATTATTTATTATCCTTTTTATTTAAATATTCTAAAATTCTCATGTACTTTATTGCCTGGTTATCTAATTGGCTGGCGTCTTCTATGACTGAGCCTTCTTCTGTTCTCTCTATAACTTTTGGCAATAAAGGATCGTCATCCAAAGTAAAGCCTACTGACGGTAAAAACATAGCGCCATTGTCACGGTATATAAATTTAATATATGTTTTGACTTCGTGGGACAGGTCAGGCTCTTTACCTAACATCCTTTTCATTCTTTCTAAAGCATACCAGATTTGCTCTGGAGTCGTGCCCTGCAAGTTTTCTACATCAGGCTCTATGTCATTAAGGACATGAACCACATTCTCGAACACATAAAAGTCTACATATGGTGCAGCTGTTTTAGTGACAAGATTATATGTCATATCCTTTAACACCTGGAGGGAAGGTGTGTCCTCCCCTCTAAAGTGTCTAACCGTTTCCGGCTCTATATATTCTTCGTTACGAAGTGTTTCTTCAATCTCGCTATTCATCTTCATCCTCTTCGTTCTCAAGCTTAGCTATCTCCAGACAGCCTTTTGAAACCGCTATAAAAGGTTCTTCTGCTAAACGTATCTCTGAGACTTCTATAGGAAATTGACTTTGTGTAAACTGCTCCTCAAATAGCGCAATAAAGCCTTTTGGCATTGATGTTCCCCCGCCGATGACGATCGGTACAGGGTTAGGGAAGGTGGGAACATTATCGGACTCAGAAAACTGTTTTGCTATATTTGCTAATATATATCTTATTAGTGAACTATAATAAGTCTTAATTGCATTATGTTCTCGTGTATCTAAAGACGCGTTGGGCGCTATGCTATAGTTACTTTTTTCTTTTATTTGCTGCGCTCTAGCTACAGGTATTCCGCAGTCAGTTGCAACCTGCTTGTCAACCCAATCGCCGCTTTTACTTAGGGCAAAATTTATGGCACTCATTCCCATAAAAGAGATATTAACATTTATCATGCCACTACCCATAGAAATTGCTATGCCAGTAACGTTATCCTCTTTGAGTCCAAAGTTTGCAAGAGCAAATGCCTCTAAGACACTCTCTGGTGTATAGCCAAAAGAAGAGATAATTTTGTTTAGAACATCTTCATGATAATCTACTTCTCTTTCTACATCAATAGGTTTTGCAGGAATACAATAAGTCACCTTGCTTCCTTGGGTAGCTTCACCGCCAATTAACCTACCAACTATATGCCTTAGAATAGGTAAAGCATCTTTTTCTGTGGGGTTTAAAAGACCATCTTTCATCGGTCGTCGCAATTCGGCGTTTGGTAGAATATTAGCATATTCAAATGCCCTCTGCCCCACAAGATGGAAGTTATCCCCTATTTCAACATAAGGTATCCCCATCTTCTTTAATTGTTTTTTATTAACGGCGTCCTTATTTATAGTAAGGAAAGCGTTTCTTTCTATTTCTGTACCTGCGTCACTGGAAACTACAAAATTGCCTGTACCGCAGTCTAGTCCGTGTAATGTCATTTTTTATTTTTGATTAAGTTATATATTCAAATTCCGATTTTGGGGAGCCATTTAATAGTCTAGCTCTCACAGTACTATAAGAAGCGTCAGAATACGAAGAAGATATTTGTGAAAAATTCACGTTAATTTGAATCTGTTGGTGTTATGTTTAGCCAATCATCAGAGCGGTCAGGCTCGTCGATTGGAATTTCATTAGTAGTGGATGTCGAAACATCCATGTTGTCTTTGTCTCCACCGGTAACAGTTTTTGTAAAGTTACCAGGGCTGTTTATAACCTTAGTTTCTGGCACGTTGACAGTAACGTTTACTTCTGGCTTCTCCAGCTTCCTATCATGGATATAGAGCCAGATAAACGCGCCTGCAATTGCCGCAAAAAATATAAGGTCAATAAATTCCCACATTAAGAGTTCTCCGCTAACCGCTTAACTTCTTTTTTAATTGGTCTTGGAAGAGTATCATAGACTAGTTCGCCCTCTTCTCCTGTTAAGTCATCAACAGCTTCTGTTCCTACAAGAGCTGTAAGCTCTGCTGAGGGAATTCGTCTTAGCTGAGAAAGGCTTACTTCCGGGGCAGCTTCTGCTCGCTTTTCTTTAAAGCTTGCAACAGCAGGGTTAGCTATTCCATGTCCCCAATGGTGGTCAATCTTATTTTCTATATCAAGCTCTGTAAGCTGTCTAGAAAGGTCGCCAGGGGTAAGGGTCGACGCGTTCTTTTCTAGCTCGTCATAAGCCTCATGCGCCGCTTCTTTAGTGGTAGGAATAAAACCTTTACGCTGCTTAATGTGTAACGCAATGTCTTCGTTAGTATCACTAATTGAAAGGTTTGCAAACTTCTCTAGCTTGGTTCCTTTGATGTCAACATCATAAGCTTGTGAAGCTTTTTTAACGTTAGAGGCATACTGTAATGCTTTTTCCGGAGGCAGCTCGTCAACATATGTGTTAAAGTATTCTGCCGCTTTTTCTATCTCTTCTTTGTCAGAGATTGGGTATTTCTTTTCCTCAGGTAAAGCATATTTAGAAACTTTATCCTCGTCATCCCCGTCTGCCCATGCAAGCTTTTGATTAAAAGCATACTCGTCAATCGCGGTAATGTTTACCATCGGGTTTATATATTTTGATTTCTTAACAAACTCTTCTAGTTCTTCTGGGAACTCTACTCCATATGCCAGTGAAGCTTTTTTAAGGTTTGTTGCAGCAGTCTTTACAATCTCGTCGGGCAGTTCTTTATAGCGCTCTGCTAAGAAAGCTATAGAAAGTTCTGTAGACGCCGGATCATATTTGGCGTACTTTTTAATCTCGCCCTGACCAGGGTGGTAAGTTATTAATGCAAAATGTGTGTCTGGCATGTCTTGTGTTTCTTCAAAGTCTGGGACGTTGGCTGTCTTTGCCGTGTCGCTTAAAGGTTTTACAACCTTTCCAATCTTTTCAAAGTCTCCTGCCAGTATATAATCTAAAATGTCGTAATTGTAGGAAGCTAGTTTATTCATATCCTTTTTTATTAATTGGTTGTGTACGTCCTTAAATATACAAAGGGTAGTTAGAAAAGTCAATAAAAAAGGCCCGCTGTATAAGCGAGCCTAATTGCACCGGCTGAAGGAGTTGAACCCTCTGGCAGGGCTTTGGACACCCCACATGGTTTTGCTTACTAACTATGACTTTCGTCACCGGACAATTATCCGTTTGTAGTCTGGACTGTCTCTTCACCAATATCTATTGACTTAGGTGCAACCCGTTCAGTCTCTACACCATTTACAGATTCCTCTGATTTTGGCTCGGGATTAGCAGTTAAGCTTTCCCCGATTTTGGGTTGTTCATCGGCGCTGTTTCTAGCGTCGAGCTCCGATAATGGAAAGTAAGAGTATGAGTTTTCTTTAACCACAGAAAGAGCAATAGCCCCTCTATATGTTTCTACAAAGCTCATCAAAAGAACATAAACCTCCTCATTCTCTACATCCACCCCTACAAAAAAATCTATATTATCTTTTGAGTAGTGATGAGTTTTGTGTGTAGTCTTTGAATGGGTTAGTTTCCTAACGGGCAGTTTTCTGCCCCTTTTGGTATTTTTTGGATTACTGATACACTTAACTTGACAGGTGTACCTTTTATAATTTTTAGGGTTTATTAAAATCAGGTCAACTTTCGTATCACCGTTTACTTCACTATAGACATCTAGTCCTTGTTTTATTGCAATGACTTGTGTCAATAGTTCAGCTATTTTTCCTTTTTTTACTCTACTTATATTTAATCTTTCCATATTAATTAAAGACCATCCCTAGATCCCTCGCTAGGTCCAAGCCGGCAATAAAAAAAGGGAGCGCTTGGCTCCCTTAAAGTTTACTCACCTCCGTCAGAAAATAAAGGTTCTAGAATTACGACTCTGTGAGGCTTAAGCTTAACGCCTGCTTCTGAAAGCAAGTCTACAGATATCTCTACAGGTATCTGTACCTCAACTTCGTCATTTAAGATTTCAATGATCTCATCGTTAAAAGCCTCTTGGTCTTTTAACTGTACTGAGTCATCTATCTTATTACCATCTTTATCGGTGGCATTAAGAATGTTACCTTCGTCGTCTTTCTTTGCATGCTTTTGGATAAGTTCTTTCCTAGACTCTTGATAGTCTTCGGAATGCGCAGAAAGCACTTTTATTACTTTACCAAGTCGGTAAGATATTTTAATGTCATCTAGGTCTTGTTGAGAAATCTCACCAAGCACGTCTAGAATGTTTTGAATTTCGAAATTTTTAAGTTTTACTGTCATGTTATTCTTTAAATTTAAATTGTGTCAAGATTACGAATTCGTAAATAGACTGTTTCGCCGTCTAGAATTGCGTCACGTATCTCAGGATATAATCTCTCATAAGCATTACGTGATTTACTTATGCTACCTTTGTCGCCGCTATTCTCTGCGTTTGAATCGCAAGAGTCTCCAACCAAGATACATCCTGCAGTATCGTCGTCAGTATTCCCGGCATGTATAAGAACATCTGTAAACTCAGGCACGTTCATTAACTCGATCATACCTTTGTGAAAATCTGGGCCATAGCGATCAAGATAGTTTTCGTGAACGCCACCATACTCCCGCAACCTCAGCTTATAAAGCCCCGCCGATATGCGAGTCTCCCCATAAACTTTCTCTGTTCTATACTCATCTTCTAAGGTAAAACATTTAAACTTATAAACGCTGTCTGCGTTGAATAATAAGCCTAACGTATCTTCGTTCTCAGAAGAGAATCTTTTTATTTCTAAATGCATAAAAGAATATACTAATAAATTTTATTAGTTAAAAGGGTTCAGTGAAATATTTTTTATAAAATCAAACTTCACTGTTCTTCTATAGCTTACAAGGTGAGCATCGTTTAAGACGTCATAGCTATAACCTATCCACCTGTCCTGCGGAGTTAAAAATCCTGCCGTAGGTCCTAAGTACATAGTCATATCTGGATTAGGAGAAGCGCCTGTAAGCAATCCAACCTGTAAGCGCCATGGGCGATCTTCAGGCTTAAACTTGACGACTGTTCTAGTCTTTGTGACTTCTATTGTATCAATTCTTTGAGTAGTGTAAATAGGTTGGTTGAATCTGTAAGTTACTTCCGCGTCTGAAAGATAGCCTTGGCCTATCACTGTGTTGAAAATAGTGCCTGTTAACAAGCTATCAGAGAACTGTGTTTGATAAGCTTTGATAGGAGACTCTGTTTCAGATCTCTGAACGACAGGCCCGGAGGTGGGCTCATATACTGTGACTGTGTCAACAACAAAAACTGTATCAGTCTTGCCCGGTATATACTTTCTCTCTATTGTAGGTGGGAGGTTTTCTAGCTCGTGTACCCTGTCTTCCAGGTCGGAAACTTTAAAGTTCTTAAGGTATACCGCATAGCCTAAAGATAAGATGAAAAGCGCTAATAAGATCCCTGTTATTGTTTTGTTCATTGCCTCAATATAATTAATTATTGGTTAAAATCAAAAATAGCCAAATAACTAGTATCTTTCTTTGCGATATATGTGTGGTAAACCTGCTGCCTTATATCAAAGAAAGTACTAATGATTTCATCACTGAGCTCTCCTGCTACTTGGGCAGCTTTTTCTTCATCTTTAATTAAGGAAGTACAGTGCAAGGTTTCGTGAACAATTGTAGATACAGTAATAAAGTCTCGGAAAAATATAGAACATACAACCTGCCCCTTACCATTTATTCCTCTATAAGTTACAGCAGAGTAACCATCCTGGGATTCGGGGAGTGTTCAAGCAAAACCTTCAGAAGACGTAAACGCTTTTAAGTTAGAATCTGTCACACATATGGCCACAGCATAATCATCTGTAACCTTAGGATAACACTTTCCCTGACTTTGAGCATACGCTGCCACGACTGTTAACAGAAATATAAAAAATAAAAGAAATAGGCGCATAATTATTCAAAGTATAAGGCATCTATTATTGTTTGTAAATCATATATATCTGTCACCTGTTTAAAGCTGATATCGCTTGAAGTTTTATAGCGGATCTCTCCGTCTTTAAATATAATAATAGTGGGAACGCTTCTCACGTCATAACAAGAAACTAACTGCCTCTCTTCGTCTACGTCCACCCTGTATACATCTGCCAAGTCTAATGTTTCAATAGGATAAGCATTATTGCTATTCCATTCTGCCCAGAACTCTACAACCACGATTTCATTTACATAGACTTTTTCGTCGAAGTTATATACGTTTAAAAACTCGATATCCGGCGAAGATGATGCGCTTGTTGCAAAAGCTAAAAGCAGTATTAAAATATATCTCATGATATTAATTTCCTCTAAGCTCTTTTATGTCTTCTTTGTTTTGCTCTACCTGTTCTATAAGCTGTTCAAGGGTCACCCTTGTCATCTGATCTTTCATTAAGAACTCTACTTTGCCTGGAGGTCAAGTCTCTTTAGCGTTTGGATCACTCTTGTCTATCATATACGGCCCGGTTCCTATAACAGGTAAATTCTTTGCTTCTTCTATTTCAGAAAGCAGGTCATTATATTTCCATATAGCTCCGGAAACTGTACTAACTACGAAAAACAGGATAGCCACAATCATCTTTAAATCCAGGGAGATGACTGTGCCTTCCTCTATTTTATTTCCTTCTGTGTTTGCTTTCATCTAAATATTTCTTTTCTTCAGGGTCTACTATTGCTCTCCCTGATTTTACATAAAAGTTAAAATAGGCTGCGCTAGTTGCGATCACCGAAGAAGCAAATCCACTTTGCTCTATGTTTGGTACTTCTATTCCTGAATACCAGTTTACCACTCTCCAGGTTATTAAAATAAATAACAGCCCAAAAAGCCTTGGGAATACTCTGAAGTCATTAAATGCTTGTGCTACTTTTTTACTATTCATTGTTGTCTCTATCCTTTGATCTTAAGTATTGTGCGTTAAAAATAAGCTCTACACGTTTAGCTTGTTCATAAGCAAAACGACTAAAAGCTTCTCTCTTAGATTTTGTATCTAGATATTCGTTTTCTGCTTGCTCGTTCATATAAATGCTGAATACAGCGATAGGAGGATCAAACCCCGTTATAGTTAATGGGTAGTAAAAAGAATAAGTAAATCCATATTCTTTCATTTGGTAGTATATGTTAGGGAATTTTTCTTCAGCTTCTTTTAAGGTTACTATACTGTAAGTCCCTTTATTTTTTCACAGTGCTACGGTTAAGTCTATATAAAGGTTTAAAGGCATGTCTTGAAAAACCCGTGCTAGCCTCGCGCTCCCTGGGTTTACACTCTCGTCTAAGATAGAAACCTTTTTAAAAGGAAAAGGCCCTACACTTACGCCATTATGATAACCCCATAACATTGTAGAAGATGCCCCAGACACAAGCCTGGTTTCTACAAGTATATCTCTTATAGCTAAATCATCCTGTAGACTCTCCAAGCCAAACTCTTCGAAATATTTATCTCTAGGAGTTATTAAAGTTTTATTATCAATTTTAAATTCCAGAGTGTCGATTTTTCTATAGGTATAGAATGTGCCCAACCCAATCGTACAAAGAAGGAAGATAATAACAACATTTCGAAAATTCATGCTCCCTATAGCAGTAAGAGCCTTTGTAATTTTATCTAGCATTCTCTATTGCGTTCTAAGGTTTTTTTAGTTGTAAATATTGTTCAAAAGTTAGTCCAGGTAAGAGCAAAATAAAACAAAAGCTCAAAATAAGAATAAGGCAAGGCGGGCAATAATATAATTGCATAGCCTAATGTAGAGAGGAATAAAGTCCATGATGTATAATGCCTCAACAACACAGACCTTATCATAACCGCAAAAATATGTAGATAGCTTGCTAATGCTATAACTGTTAGCAGTCATAGAGTCCCGGGATATAAATTAGAGAGTAAAATAGAGCCTGTTGTAATAAAAGCCCCTTGTAGTCCCGCAAATATCTCTAATGCCCTTGACTCTTGAACCATAAAAGCTTCATAAAGATTTCAAAAAGGTCTCAACATTTAATTTCCTCTTAATATGTTTGGATACCCTTAAATCTATACAAACTTAAGCGAATTGTCTAGCTTAATTTATGGCTATACAGCAGTCCAGAGTGAAGGTACGTTAGGCGGTTCCCAAGTAACTTGAGAGGTGTGTGCCTGAATACATTCATAAAGAATACTTTCATATGTAACTTGATCCCCTATTTCATAAGCTACGCCGGTAGTTCATTCTTCTCCTTGGTCAGGCTCAGGTAATGGATTCCCGTTACTGTCTACTTCTTCCCATAGTGTAGGATCTGTCCCTGGCTCCCAGACGTTGTCACCAACTATAGATTTATAGTAACTGCCGTTATGTTGAACTATAGCTCTTTCAGGATAAGCATCGTGTCCGCCTTGAGGCTGTTGCCACGATCTGTATTCATCTGCAAATACAAGAATAGATGTCCAAAGAGCTGCTGTTGCTTCCGGAGTTCAAGTGATATCACTCACTGTATGAGCTTGAATGCAGCGGTATATTGTACCGTTATATGTCACAACATCTCCTATCTCATAAGATGTGTTTAAGCCCTCTGTATCCCAATCTACAAACTTAAGATTTCTTTTAAATCCGGAGCCGTCCTGTTTATATGTATCAGACGCTTGCTCTTTCCGTCTTTGGTAGTCAACAAGGATATCGCCAGTATTAGCGTTATTTTCTATCATTGTTTTTACAGCCGCTTCACTTGTATTTTCTATGTCAAAATCGTCAACCAAAATAGTTTTAAAGAAACGCTCGTCTTCTAATGTAACGAAGTATCTTATAGTGACTTTAGGTATAGGCGGATCATCTACCACTTCTGCAGGTATTTCTGTCTTTATTAAATCTTTTATAGTAATCATAATTTATCTCGTTTTATTTTTGTTTTAAAAATGTTTCTAATTTGACTGGGAGGTGGTGGTCTCTGTTCCCTCCATACTTATCTTTAAGCTCTTTCTGGTAAATTCGGTATGCAATATGATCTGGGTTGCCTTTATATAACTCTCCAGTCTTTATATTAAAATTTGGTAAATCTAATCGCACTCCATCTGTTCTATTTGTGATATCATACGGTATATCGTAATCGATGCGACAGCTTATACCATAAAACTGAAAGTGATTTATTTTGACTCCTAGTTCATCACTATGATGTGTGATATATAAGTCTAAATCACTCTATGGCGTGTAATCATCATATACTCTAGATCCTACTGCATATAAACCATGGCGTGGCAGTACTCGTGTGACCTCAATTAACTCATCTAAAATATATTGAGGCCACTTTTGTATAGTACTGCTTTGCATTATCTTATGATTATACATTATGAGACTGTCCATCCCGTTATAATTCCGTTTGTAACTGTGACGCTATGTGTTTGTCCTGTACCGCCACCATCAACCCAACTACGAGTTACAGTAATTCCAACGTTTGTCCCTGATCGCAAGTTTCCATCGAATTGTAGATCATCTTCTATAATCCATCTTTCCGTTGATTGATCATAACGGAGCTCCGCTGCAAAGTTAATTGTATTTGAAAAAATTGGAGCTATATAAAAGTCTCCACTTGCGTTGGTGCCCATTATTGCTCCATCATCTGTTGCGTTATGCATTTTTATAAATGAATCATTTTCCCCTGTTTTTTCTATAAAGAGCTCATTTCTGAGTGTCGTTACAGTACTTGTGTTCAACATTCTTTCAGAGTTGCCCAGTACAATTCTAAATTGATTTGCAGTGTTAAACTGGATATACGTGTCTGTGTCACCACTATGTTGAATTTTGCTTGGGATTTCTATATTCCCACCAACATTAAGAAGCCCGGGCCCGGTAGAAATATTACCGCCATTTATATTTAAGTTCAAGGCAGCGGTTGACCCGTTATTTCGAGCCATGATCTCATTCGGATCTATAATCATATTGCCTCCCGAACTTGGACCTATTTGAAATGCATGTCCAGTAGACGTTAAGTTTGCATCTGTGGAATCTGTTAACCTTATGGTATTTAACGTTACATCATCGCCATGTACAGCTATTTGTTTCCATGAGTTCCAGGTAGTACCGTTACCCGTTCTTAGGTACCATTCATCAGAAGTAGAAGTACCAGCGTTGCCGGATATCTGCCAAGAAGCATAGCCGTTAGAAGCTCAACCCCTAACATTTAAAATACCGCCCCAGTCTGGTCCTGCCCAATCAAATGAAAATATAGGAGTCAACCCTGCCCCGGAGAAGTCATCAGAGTCAGGCATATAGCTCGAACTTCCTGTCGAACCTGCAAAGTCTCCTGTCACCCGACAATCCCCTATACCAAGCGATTTCAAGCGAATCCCCAGGTTAGAACTAATTTGTCTATTTATTTGTAAATAGCCGCCGTCGGCAGTTGCTGATCTTACAAAGCCTGTAACAGAATTGTCGTACCCTGAATTCCATTGATTAGAGTTCCCACCTGTAGATGATATAGTCCCATTTACATCTAACCGCGTGGAAGGACTTGTCGTGTTTATTCCGATAAAACCTAGATTGCCTGACTGGTCTCCGTCGATAAAGACCAGGTCGTTGGTATACTGTCTTAAGTAAAAGTCAGACTCGGTTCCAGAAATAGATTGAGCTTCTAAGCGAATTTGGTCGACGCTCTCAAGTTGCCATCTAACATAGCCGCCTGAATTAGAACCTAAAACATTAGAGTCATTCATTGTAAGGCCCGAAGCAATATCTTCCTCGGATATTAAGAAAGATCCAGCCTGAACTGTATTATTAGTAATAATATTATTATTACTTAAGTCTAACTCACTTTCAGTAAGTTTCATTTGCTCGACTGTAGTTACCGCCCCAGCAGTTACATTGCTTTTTAATTCCCAAGAAAACTGAGCGCCGGAAGTTGAGTCGGTGTTAACAACTATCCTTGCAGAGTTCCCCGCCTGCTCTGCTGAACCATCTTCATGGTTGAATGTCACGTTAGCGTTACCCTGACCATCGTTTATTGTAAGTGCAGCGCCACCTGAACCTCTACCTGACGTAAGGTTACCATTAGTAGAGTAATCACCTGTACCGCTTTGTTTGCCTGTTAAGTTATCAAAGGAATGAGTGTGAGAATCATTGGCTACCACAATAGCGTCATAGGTTCCTGACACATCCCCACCAAAGCTTGTTGTCGTTCGTAATACCGTGCTATCTACTGTCCAAGTGCGAGCAGTTGCACCATTGTAACCTGTGCCTGACAAGCCACTACCTGCAGTTAGAGTATTCATTTGTATGCTTGTGACTGAGGATGAAGCATTAGTACCTGGCTGAGTAAGTGTAACCGAGAGCGCAGCAGGCCCTGTATTAGAAATCGATATTCCGCTAACTGAATCATCATAAGCTGTATTCCATTCACCTGAATTGCCGCCTGTAGCATATATTATTCCATTGGCGTCAATCACTCCGTTTACAGCAAGAAGAGCGCTGTTTGGCGGAGCATAGCTATTCCCTAACGCGCTGTACCCAATAGCAGTCGTACCGTCTGCAAATAGCATAAAGGTTGTGTCTGCAGATGAGTTTGTATTACTTGTATCTACTGCAGTCCCTGTAGTATTCCCCCTAACTTCAAAAGCTGGATCGTCAGTACCGTCTGCATCATTTGCAATTAAAAGTGTGGCGGTGCTATCTGCCACATCATAGTTTTTAATTAATCGTAAAAGATAGCCCGATGTATTATCATCTATAGTCACACTTCCGGTGAATGTATCGCCAGTTGTCCTTGCTACTGTACTATCAACTGCTAACCCAGATGACTGCTGTGTCAAGCCGTCTCCGCCTGCTACGGTAAAGGTAGTACCACTCAATGAGATACCATTGCCTGCTGAGTATGTAGTGTTTGTGTCAGGAGGTACAGCTCATGTAAAAGATCCGTCAGCATCCGATCTTAAGAACTGAGAAGTCGTTCCATCGCCTGTAACATTCAGTTGATCAGCTCCAACGCCTCCAGTTGTTATAGATAGTCCAGAAGCGTCTTGAGTCAGCCCGCTGCCGCCTGCTACAGAGAAGGTAGTACCACTTAAAGAGATACCATTGCCCGCTGAATAGGTTGTATCCGTATTGGTGTCAGTGCTTGCAATGGTTACACTCTTGCCCTGTGCACTAGTTGTAAGTGTTACGTTACTTCCAGCAACTAATGTCAATGTATCCGTTTTCGTAACTGCTGTAACTGTTGTCTCTCCAGATACCGCTATGTTAGAAAATGCGTCTTGATTCTCTTCAAAGGTAGTATCGTTATTAAACTGCGACAGGTTTATATTTGAAGCGCTCATTCTTGATGTATTTTGATCGCTGTCGTAAACTAAGAACTGTGCTGCACTCACAGGAGGGTCCAGCGTAAATTCAGTGATATCAAATGATAAGCCGCTTGCACCTTGACTTAATCCAAGTCCACCTGAAACGCTGAAAGTAGTACCGCTTAAAGAGATACCACTGCCCGCTGAATAAGTTGTATCCGTGTCAGGAGGGGTTGCCCAGGTAAACGAGCCATCTGCGTCAGAGCGTAGATATTGGGATGCTGTGCCCGTTCCAGTTACATTTAATTGTGTTGCGCTAACTCCGTCGTCCGCTATGGCTACCCCAGTAGCACTGACAGAGATCCCTGCTCCGGCCGCTATAGACCAAGTTCGGTTGGCAGTTCCACTATAATTTGTCCCGGTTAGCCCTGAACCGGCTGTTAAAGTAGCGCTCTGTATTGTAATACTATCTGTGAGCGTAGACGCATCTTGCTGGGTTATAGTGATATCAAGGACATTTGCAGCTTGATTTGCTAATGTTACTCCCGTTGGAGACTTATCATACCCTGTATTCCACTCTGTGGAGTTACCGCCTGTAGCTGTTATAACCCCGTTTACGTCAAGCTGCGTAGCCGGAGTTGCCGTATTAATCCCAACAAACCCTTCAGCAGCTCCCCCTATGTCCCCATCGATAAATATAATTTCTGTACCTATTCCGCTAGCTCATTGTGATATTACAAAATTACTTTCAGATGCAGTGGTTGCTTGTTGAGATACACGGTATGTATTAGTACCGGCTAATTGAAACGTGATGTCTCCGCCGGAGTTTGATTGTGCCGCCGTATCATTAAACCTGATACCGCCTGCTAGGTCAGCACTTTCAATTATAAACCCATCCGCTTTTATTGAGCTTGAAAACGTTTGCTGTGTTGCAGTATTCTTTATGGCTACAACCGTGTCATCCACTGAGAAAGTTCGAGCACTTATACCGTCGTAGTCTGACCCAGTTAAACCTGTTCCGGTTGAAAGATTAGATGCACTAATAGTCAAGGCATCAGTCTCTGACGAACCATCTTGTTTGTTTATAGTAACATCAAATTGCATTGGGGTCACGTTACTTAATACAATACTCGTCACAGATCTGTCGTAGCCGGTGTTCCATTCTGTTGAGTTACCGCCAGGAGCACTTATATCTACATCAAATACTACATCATTGGTACCGTCCGGAGGGTTTACGGTAAACATATTCGTATATGTTGTGCCGTCATCATACCCAAACAAGAAGCGTCTAAATTCTCCAGTACCTCGCTTCTGAATATTTATCCCATACTCACGTGAGGTTGTATAACCGTTGTTATAAAGATCTAAAAATTCGCTGTTAGTTCCGGCTTGGTCGCCCCGGTAAAGGGCTAGCGTACCTTCTGAGCTATCGGTAGATGGGTCAGTAACATTGTCTCCAGCTACAGACAAGACGGCATATGGAGTGCCAAAGTTTTGTACATTAAGTAGATCATTTCCTTTAGGCTCTATGCTCCAAGTGTAATCATTTACAGAAGAGCCCGCAACCCAATTAATGGCAGTTGAGATGCTCATGCTGCCGTCTAGCTGGAACTCATTGTCACTTAGTCTTCCCGAGCCAAATGGCGTAACACCTATACCAATACGACCATCAACCTGTATATAATCTGTTGCTTGGCTCAACCATAACCACCCTCTAAGCTCAGAGTTACCGTCAACTTCAAAGTCATATGTAGGAACGTTACTGCTACCCACAATAGCCCCACCCGAGAGGTAAGATATGCCGGCTTTAGTCCATAAGTACCCTGTGTCAATTTCAACGTTACCTGTAAATGTTCCAGCAACAAAAGTTGCATTCCTACCGCTGTCAATTACCTCGGTAGATCCTACGGATAGTCCACCGCCTGTTATATCAATCGCGTTCTGAGCATCAAAAGCACCAAAAGACGAGATTGTATCGGTGGCGGTGCCTAGCTCTATATTGTTACCAAGAGGATTAATTCTTAATTTCGTTGATCCTCATGTTTGTAAATATCTATAACTAGTTGTAGAGCCTATAGAGAATATGTTAGAATCTTCTTCTGGGCTTGTTGCGCTTGCATCATTTACATCAAAATAGTCAGCGCTAGCAGATTGAGTGAACGTACCTGAGTTAAATACTACATCGTCTGTATCTTTTAATCCTGTAATTAAAGATTTTGAATAGTCACCGTCAGTCGCTGCAACATCCCCTGTTCTTCCAAACACGGATGAAACCAGTGTGTTTACCGCACCGCCTCCACTAAGTGCCTCGACATTTCCAGCACCAGTTCTTCTAAATATCCCTTTCTCATTAATAAGGACAGTTGTGTTTGTCTCTTCATAGGCAAGACTCTCAACAGTAATGCTGCCGCAATCTATTGACTGATCGTCTTTGGTGACAGTTACAAATAGTCTATGGTCAACAAGATTTTCTGAGAACCCACTTAATGTATAGGAAAGAATTCCGGAGCTTGGAGCCGTACTAGATATCCTCTCTTTAGTAGTATTATTGACTGTAGAGCCATCACTAACTAGTATATAAACCCATATTTGATTAATATTACCAGAATTTAGGATGCTATTAAAATTCAAAGAGTACTCCCAAGTCACAAAGGTATCAGCCTCAACAAGATTATATCTTGATGTCTGAATACTGTCGCTTGTTACACCCGTACCTAAGCTTAATGTATAAGTTGTTGCTATAGATTCTGTATCGTAGATTTGTATATCTGGAGCTGAGCCTTGAGGGCTTATTTCCATTACATCAAAAACGCCAGTTTTAGTATATGTTTGTGCTCCTTCATCATATACGTTTGTAAACTGAGAGCCCATTTTAAACGCAGGCCTTTCATTTGGCCCACCAAGATCTACATTAGAATCTAATGTGATACTACCAACGCCAGAAATTTCGGAATCAAGTGTTGTTCCAACAATGTCCCAATTTGCAATGCTTCCACTATCAGCAACAATCTCGCCCTTAAAATGCGCAGAACCGTCAGTATCTACTCTAAAGTTTTCAGCCCTTATAGCACCGTTGCCTATCGTTATACCTGATGACGTATAAGCGTTAGATGTTTGCTGCGTCCCTGTTCATAAATAAGTGTCATCAAAATTCCACCCTGCTATTAAAGCACCATCTTGGTCTATACGGAAAATATCATTATATTGTGTAGCAACCCCTGCACCTATTTGTATTCCATATTTACCTCCAGTAAACACACCAGTTGTATCTAGGTCTGAAATTTGTCCTACTCTAATAAGTCTTAAGTTAGAAGCATTGGTAGCATCCCAAGCTCTGTATAAACTAAATCCTAGTGGATCAGATTTATCGTTTTGTGATGTAGACAGCGTTAAGAATTCTTCATCATTATTTACTGCGCTCCCTGCATACTGCTGGCAAATTGCTGTATCGCTAAATTTCCAACCTGCTATCTCGGCGTCAAGAGTTCCGCCAGTCTGGCCTAAGTGAAATATCCGTGTACTTCCATCAACACCCTCAATACCATAGTTGTTTGCGCTCTCTTGGTACATACGGATATAGCTTACAGTACCTGTCCCGGAATTATCAGCAGAGATTCTTATTTCATCTCCGGACGTTTGTGAGTTACCTATCCTAATTGCATCTGTCGGAGACGATAAATAGTCTGCAGCGATTGACCATCCACCTATTGTGGCACTTCCGTCGATTGTTAAGGCATCGGAAGCATAACGGAATCCTGAACCTATACTCATTTGAGTGTTAGCACCGTCAATATAAATAGAATTAGCCGTGTTATAGCCATCTGCGGAACCAAGAGATAATACGCCAGTGCTTCTTAGTCTTGCGTTAGTTCCCGTTAAGGCCGTCGGTCCGATTGTCCAGCCACCTATCGCCCCGCTATCAGCTGTTATCTCTCCAGTGATAGCCAACGTACTACCTGCTCATTCCATACTGTCACCTGCTGGGTCGCCAACTCTAAAGTTGCCGGCACCGTCCATCCAGACACCCACCCCTGTTCCTAAAGCAGATGCAGATCCTAAAGCGACTGAGGCGTTAGCTGCTGTGGTTCCCGTAGCATCGTTTGTTAATGTAATGCCTGTAGAAGAAATTGTATCTGACGCTATTTCCCAGCCAGATGTTGACCCACCAATATATCCAGAGGTTGCATTGATAGTCCCGGTTGCCACAATATCTGTAGCTGTCAGTGTACCACCAGGGGTTACTCTTACGGGAGCAGACCCTGCAGTTGAGTTACCTATCCAGAATCTGTATGTTGCATCAGTCGTGCTTAATCGGGCGACATCGTTAGATGTACCTACTGTAATATCCCCTCCAGAGTCCAGAGTAACGTCTCCACCGGTCAATGTATCTGTGTTAACCGTCCAGTTACCAACCGTCAGTGCAGTCGTTGAACCTATATAAGAGAAGTTAGATCCGATAGTTAAGATATCAGAGTTAAGCTGCATTAAGACGGTTGAAGCACCTTCTTTTATCCTGATACCGTTTGTTGGATCGATCGTAATATTTGT
>Ga0209942_1000308_pt1 | contig 30580 bp, 23 predicted proteins | sample SalPonR1_A_D2_MG_FD_185695 | JGI IMG/M metagenome (GOLD analysis project Ga0209942, IMG submission 185695) | Salt pond soil microbial communities from South San Francisco under conditions of wetland restoration - Salt Pond MetaG R1_A_D2_MG... ...
ATCAAAAAGGAGCTCTCTTTTCTATATTCAAAAGAAGAAATTCTTCCGAAATTTAAAATTATTTCTGTTGGTATGACAGGTATTAACTTAATTTTATGTTTTTACTTTCCGAATTCAGGTTATAATATAATAGTTAAAAAATAACTTATACATGAAAGGATGATATTAATTGGATTTTGATGATAATGTTATAGATTTCAATAATTTCAAAAATGAAAAAGACATTTATGAAAGTATAGAAAAAGTGGCTGATGATTTTTTTGATTTTACTAAAGAATATATAATTAATGACGATGATCCCTGTATATGTGGGAGTGGGAAAAAGTATATAAACTGCTGTGCTAATAATAATCCAGATCAACCAGAAGAATACTACTATATGAAATTAAATAACTATCTTCAAGATGAAGAGACCTTTGAATCTTTAAAAAAATTAAAAACAACATTTGAAATTTTGAAAAATGCAATACAAGCCTATCCGACAAATCCTCTTTTTAATGAATTAGCGGGTATTACAGCAGCTGAACTAGGTAATATAAAACAAGCAAAAAATTATCTAATGAGAAGTTATAGAATATTAAAAAATGATTTAACTTTGGATAATACCTTGTTTTTAATAGATATTTTAGCAGAATTAGGTGAATTTGAAAAGATAGAAAAAATAGGAAAAGAACTAGAAGGTAATTTTGATAATCATTCCTTTTATCTCCTTTTAACAGAAGCTAAATTTATGTTAGGTAAAAGAAAAGAAGGATATAACTATGTACTTAAAGCTTATAAAAGTTCAAATAATAATATCAATGTCTTAAATACAGTGATTAAAATATTGATTGGAAATAATTTTTACATAAAAGCTTTAAAATTACTAAAAGATAATTATTCACGTTTACAAGAAATTGACCCCATGGAAATTGGAGATGAGAGTGTAATAAATATATTTGAAGATACTATAAATTCATTATTTAAATTTTCTCCTAACGAAAAATATCCTACAGAACCTTATCTAAAATATTTAGATACATTATTAAAAATATTTGATAATATAGATTATAATGAAAAAATAAAGAAAGATAAAATAAAGACTATTGAAAACATAATACCAGATAATGACACTTACCCTATATTTATGTTAAAGTTATTTTATAATTTTGAAAATTATCAATGGATATCTAATAATAGTGATATCTTATTTAAAAAAGCCACACCCCAGGAAAAAACCTTAATCACTGACTTAATAATAAATGCCGTTTTTTTATCAGGTAACTACGAAAAAGTAATAGAGTATAAAGACTATTTATATAGTAAACAATTCATACAGACTTCTGATAGTAAAGATATTGTATCAGCCTGGAAAAACTATTTTTTAAGTTTATATTACCTTCAGAAAGATAGGGAGATAATTGATTTCATTATGTTTATCGATAATAATGTTAATGATGAAACTCTCCTTATAATCCATGAACTGATTTCAAATGTGGATAATGTCGAATCAGTAAAAATATTAGATTATATTAAAAATTTAGATACCAGTTGGGGATTTAACATATTAGATATTGATGAAGTTATCGATATTCAATTAACTTATTTAGTTTATGACCTATATTTGCTTGATAACCCTATATTCAGTGAAGAAAAAAGAAAGTTATCCGAAAGATTATTAAAAGACTATGAAGAATATAATGAAGATACTTTTATTTATCATTATACCAAATGGTTATTACATAAAAGCAAAAATAAAGATTATAAACTATCAATAAAAGTCATTATAAACAAACCTATTAAGAAAAACTTTGCGATACCGTTAAAGTATTATGTTGCTTTAAAAATACTAGGACCCAAATATGTACTTGGCGATTTTTCAATAAGAAAGAAAATACCACAAGAAGTTTTAAAATATCTAGATACGATTGCCAAAATTAAAAAAGGTGAAATCAAAGACTTAGAACAAGTGTTTGATGAATTTTCAAAAAGTACTGAAGAAATATTTACAACTTTAGATGCTATACTTACAGAAAAAGAATTTGATCAATTAGTATCTAATTAAAAAAATATTAAAGTAAAAAAACGTCTTTTAGTTCTGACACATTATTAAGATTTAAGGTATGGTTTTAAATTATCTCTAAATGATTTCAACAATCTTTGTTAATTGTTTTTTATTTTTAAGGAATTTTTAATAAGATCTTTAACTATATTATTTGAGATGAATTTAGATGAAAAAGTATTTTCTATGATGAAAACTCAGGTAATCCAAGTAATTTATTTGAAAGAAATTATCCGAAAAAAGAAATCGGAATAAAAGAAAACTATCGTACTAAAACGATAAAAGAAAAATCTGGTTATAAGATAAAACGGAATGTCCTATGTCCCTGTGGAAGTGGGAAAAAATACAAAAAATGCTGTGCAAAAGTAGACCCTGATAAGCCAAAGGAATATTATATAAACAAAATATCTGAATATATGGAAACAAATTTTTATAATTTTAATGATCAGGATAAAAATAAATTTTATGGACTATTAAAAAAAGCAGATCAAGACTATCCAGTAGAACCGTTATTTTCGAATCTAGCTGGCTACATGGCCGCCAATCTAGAAAAACCAAGCGAAAGCCTTGATTATTTGCTGAAACACTATCGGATTGTAAAAGAGGACTTATCTCATGAAGTAGCCTTTTTAATATGTAATCTATTAATTGAACTACGAAGGTGTAAAAAAGCTGAAGAAATAACTGAAGAATTTTTGGCCCATTACAAATCACCAATTTTATATATGAAATTAGCAGAAGTAAAAATGGAACTTAATAAGAATCAAGAGGGAATTAAATATTTAGAAAAAGGCTATAAAAAAACTAATAATGATATATTTTATTTAAACGACATAATTGATATTTTAATTAAAAAAAGAAATTATAAAAAAGCATATCAACTTTTAGTAGATGATTTTTATCGATTTAATCATTTAGATGTTAACAACAATCAAAACCAAGCTGAATTAGCGAAATATATGGTCGACAAACTTCATTCGATTACAGAGAGAATCTCCACAAAAGAATATAAACAATATCTAGAAGATGTTATAAAAGTTTTTGAAATAATAGATTTCGATCAGAAATTAACTGAAGAAAAAATCAATCAAATAAAAGAAATTATCGGACAAGAAATTGATTTAGGCTATTATCTAGAAAGATTGTGTTTTTATAATAATGAATTTAGGTTTGTTTCAATTAATGATCAAGTAATATTTAATTTAACTGAAAAAAAAGACAAAATAAATCATTATATAATCAGAGCCAATTTTGACAATAAAGATTATCAAAAAGTAATTAAAAACTTCAAGAATATGTTCACAAATGATCTCCTTCAATCTAAAAATCAAGATGATTTAAAAAATATTTTTTCATTATACATCACCAGCATTTATGTATTAAAAGATAATAAAGAAATGAAAGAAGCAATTAATATAATAAATAAAACCATTGATGATGATATATTAGAATTTATAAAAGACTCTCTTACTACTTTAAACAAGGGAATAAAAGATGAAATTTTGCAATATATTAAAGAAATAAATGATGAAAAATATATAAGTAACCAAAATGTAATTGATAGTCAGTTATCTGTTTTATTGGATACTTTTGCAAGAGAAAGTAAAACTTTTTTAACTGATAAAAGACAAAAAACAATAAAAAATTTCCTAGAAGAATTTAAAATCTATGATACCAATACATTTATATATCATTATGCTATATGGTATTTAGCAAAGTCAAAAGAAGAAAAAACCGAAAAAAGTATAGAGGAAATAATTAAATATCCAGCTGGTAGCGCAGAATCACTATTACTTAAATATCTTGTGATAATAAAATTTGGGAATCCAAATATTATCTTTAATAATCCCCCACAAAGAAATAAGCTTAGTAAAAAAGATTATAATCATTTTGAAATGTTAGCAAAATTCAAAAAAGGTGAGCTTGATAATCTGAATCAAGCAATAGAAAAGTACTCTACCTCTTTTGAATTAATTATAAAAACTCTCATTTTAATCATTGACTAATCAAAAGTTAATGAATTAATTAAAAACTCAATAAACATTGATACAGTTTCCAAATATCACGATTATCAATAAAAATATATTTTCTAGAGTTGATTTTAAACAGCTCTTATAATATTTAATTTGATTAAACAAAGTCATATTAAAACTAAATATACTTATAAAGGTCAAAGGTAAATTAACTTGGTTCATAAATCAAAAATAAATTTAAAACAAGATTACATATATGAAATGATATTATATTGGAAAAGATACTAATAAAGAAAATAAATATATATATTGTCATATAAAATAAATACTGACCATTTAGTATCGTAGTTAAAAACAATGATAATATTAAGGCCTGAAAAAAATAATTATAAATTAATTTAATCTATATGAAGCAGTTAGAAGCTCCATCTAAATCTTATTTTTGATTTAGGTGGAGAGGTTCACTGTTTCTTTACATGAACTTGAAAAATCAATTACATTCTTGTTTAAGTAAAAAAGGAGGAGAAGAAAAATGAGAACCTTTTGTCCAGAATGTAGAAAAGAAGTTGATTATAAAATTAAAAACTTAGTTGAGGAAAAAAAGGTCCGTGGCTTAGAATTTGAATATACTGCTGAAAGAGCATATTGTAATAAGTGCGGTAAAGAAATTTTCATTTCTGAACTTCATGATCGTAATTTAGAAAAAATAAATAATGCATATAGAGAAAAAGCAGATATTATTAAAATCTCTAAAATCAAAAAAATACTAGACAAATACAATACTGGTAAAAGACCATTATCTTTGCTTTTAGGCTGGGGAGAAAAGACTTTGACTCGTTATCTGGATGGTGATGTACCTTCAAAAAGTTATTCTGAAACTTTAAAAAAGATAAAAAATGATTATAATTATATGTGGAAACTTGCAGATAAAAATAAGAATAAAGTTACAGATAAAGCTTTTAATGATTTAATTAAAGCTATAAAATGTTTAGAGCAAAATAAATTTAAAACGGAAAGCAAAATTGATAGTGTAATTAAATATCTACTTAAAGAATTAGAAGAGGTAACTCCTCTTGCATTGCAGAAAATGCTCTATTACAGTCAGGATTTTTATAAAATATTCTATGGCAAATATTTATTTGATAATGACTGTGAAGCCTGGGTGCACGGTCCAGTATATAAAGATATATATTTTAAATATCGAGATTATGGATATAACCCAATTGAAGATAAAAATTTGAAATTTAAAAACATCGAACTAACAGAGGGAGAAAAAGAACTTTTAGATAGTATTATTGATAACTTTGGTTGTTACAGTGCTAAAACTCTTGAAAGAATGACGCATTCTGAAAGACCGTGGAGGTATACTAGAAAAAACTTAAAACCAAAAGAAAAATGTGATCAAATAATAAAAAAAGAACTTATTACCGATTATTTTAACGATGTTTATAATAAATATGAAATGTTGAATGTAGAAGATATTAATGATTACAGTAAAGAACTGTTTATCAAAAATAATTAGAAAAACAATTATATAAAGTAATTATCTAATAAAATTAACAAAATATATATTATTTTCTGTTAAACGATATTGCTCTCACTGGAATTATTTGAATTCCAGTGAGATTTTTTACTGTAAAATAAGCAACTTATGTTAAATTCTAAAGGGGTTATCTGAAAAATTTGAGTTTTACACAAGTTCAAAACGTAATTATCGTGCATTAAACCTTGCAATTTAAAAAGATTTAAATGAATTTAATGCATATTGCATGCATTATATTTTTGTGATATAATGTGAACAGAAAGGAGGTAACTTTATGCATACTTTACAAGTGCGTAACTTACCTGAACAAATATATAACAAAATTGTTGAACTTGCAGAAGAAGACCGCAGAAGTATTACTCAAGAAACCATTATATTGTTAGAAAAAGCCCTAGAAATGGAAAAACAAAGTAAAAAGCAACGTAAAAAATTACTAAATCAAATAATCAATGAAACCAAATCTAACAGTTTTGATGAAATACCTGATCCTGTACCACTCATTAGAGAGGACCGATATAGATGATAATAACTTTAGATGTTAGTGCAGCTATTGAATTCATCATGGGAAGAAAAAATCAATTATTTATTAAATCTAAACTAGAAAAAGCCGACTGGGTTATTACCCCAAGTCTTTTCATTTATGAAGCCTCAAATGTAATGTGGAAATATCATTCAATAAAAAATTATCCTGAAGATAAATTAATGAAAAAGCTAAGACAATTATTTAAGTTAATTGACCAATTTGTTGAACCTGAAGATCTTTATGAAGAAGCCGTATCACTTTCATTTAAAATTAACCATCCTGTCTATGATGCAATGTATTTAATCACTTCTCGCAGAAAAAGTGCTAAATTATTAACTATGGATAATAGACTAATCAAAGCTGCAAATTTAGTTGATATACCAGTCTATAATGTCAAATAACTTTAAATTTTATCAATATGCCTAGCCTTTATTAATTTGCATTCATAAATAAGGTGTAATTATGATTTCTATTAAAAAAAATAAAAATGAATTTAATAAAAATGGTGGTGATTCTTTATTAAATTAATATGAAATTATTACCTATATCCCAGAAACATGAGTAGAAATATATAAAAACTACCCATGTTTTATTGTAATGGGAAGAGATTACGTATATAATATAACTAAAAGGAAATAGGAGATGCGTAATTATGAATAATGAATTAAAAGTTTTACCTCCGGAAGCAAATCTTGAAACGAGAGGAGTATTAAAACAACTAACAAGGTCTCATAAATCTTTAGCTGAACTAAAAGGTTTTGCTGATATGATACCAAATAAAAATATTTTAATTAATGCAGTAATAATAAATGAAGCAAAAGACAGTTCTGAAATAGAGGATATTATTACAACCCATGATGAACTTTTTAGAGTGATGAGTAGTGAAAGCTATAATAGTCATGCAGCAAAAGAAGTTGTTAATTATAGAACAGCTCTCTGGCATGGATATGAATTAGTTAAAGAGAAAAAAATTATAACCACTAATATAATAATTGAAATTCAAAACCTGATTGAGTCAAATCGAGCAGGTATCAGAAACTTGTCGGGGACGGTATTAAAAAATGAACTTACCGGAGAAACAATTTATACTCCACCAAGTGAAAAAAAAGAAATATTGTCTCTGTTATCTAATCTAGAACTATATATAAATGAGGATTATGATAATGTAGATCCTCTTGTAAAGTTAGCTGTAATCCATTATCAGTTTGTATCCATTCATCCTTTTTATGATGGTAATGGACGAACAGGAAGAATACTTAATATTTTGTATTTAGTATTAAAAGACCTTTTAAATAGTCCTATTTTGTATTTAAGTAAATTTATTATTCGTAATAAAACAGCTTATTATAAATTATTTCAGGAAGTGAGAAATAATCAAAATTGGGAAAGCTGGATTTTGTTTATACTACAGGGAATTGAAAAAACAGCTAATGAAACATTGATACTGGTAAAAGAAATAAATGATTTAATGGAAACAACTGCTGAAAAAATAAAAGAGAAACTCCCCAAAATATATTCAAAAGAATTAGTGGATTTAATATTTTTTGAATTTTATACTAAGATTTCATATATTAAGGATGGACTCGGTGTTTCAAGAAAGACAGCTTCTAATTATCTATCAACTCTCGAAAAAGAAGGCTTTTTACTATCTGAAAAGATAGGGAGAGAAAGAATATATTTAAATAAAGCTTTATTCAGGATAGTTAAAGAGGCAGGAATTAGAGATTAAAAAGATAGCTAAAGTTACTACTGATTATAAGTAGTTGTTGATAAATCTACAGTACCAGTAGGAACAGGTAGAAAAGTTCAGTAAGTAATACAATCAGAATTAGATAAAAGAGGTGTGGATTATAACTTTGATGTAGTAAGTAATCCTGAGTTTTTAAGAGAAGGTAAAGCAGTACATGATTTCACCCATTCTGATCGGATAATAATTGGTACAAAAAGTGAATATTAAGTGAAGTATATAGAGCTTTATATCTTAATGATGTACCTTTTGTTTTTACTAACTTAGAAACAGCAGAAATGATTAAATATGCTTCTAATGCCTTCCTTGCTACAAAGATATCTTTTATCAATGAAATGTCAGTTTTATGTGAAAAGGTAAATGCCAATGTTCAGAAAGTAGCAAAGAATGAATCTGCTATTATGTCAGAACTAACCTCAGTCTTTGGTACTCCGCCTACTACTATGACTGGTGTAATCAATAATCTAGTTGGTAAAGATTATGTCAAGCGGAGAAGACGTAGTGATGACCGTCGGGTTGTAGAGGTTCTTTTGAGCCAACATGGAAATAATTTTTATAAAAAAGATAAGAATATGGCAAAAGAAAATGCAAAAAATTTATTGAAAAAAATCGATGATAGACTAATTGAAACTATGTTAGAAATTTTTATGAAAATAAACGAAAAAAATAAAATATTAAATAGATGGGTGAGAAAATGGAAAAAATATTAAAAAAACCTAAGTTAATTATTGTTATTGTTTTAGTTTTAACTGTATTTTTTGTCTGGCAGATTCCAAATGTAAAATTTAATAATAATTTAGAAGTATTTTTACCAGAAAATAACCCAGTCAAAAAAGCAGATCAAAAGATTGAAGATGTTTTTGGCGGTTCAAGTATGATGGTTTTAGCTATCAAAAATAAAAAAGCCTCAATTCTTAATAATGATAGCATTAAACTAGTTAGAGATTTAACTCAAAAAATAAAAGATATAGAAAATATAGATAGTGTAGAATCGATTACAAATACTGATTTTATTGAAGGTATAGATGGGGGAATGGAGGTCAGCAAACTTGTCCCAGAAAATATTCAGACTGCAAATCTTACTTCAACTTTAAAAAGAAAGCTATTTTCCTGGCAGGATATGTATAGGAATAATTTTTATTCTAATGATTTAAAATCAACCCAGATATCTATTCAGTTAAAAGATGGTATTACTGTAGATAAACAGAGTGAGGTATATTTTGCTTTAGAAGATATTATAGATAATGTTAAAGAAGAAGGTTATCAGTTCTATCTGGCAGGTGATCCTTCCGTTTCGGTTCTTTTAGATAATAATATGAAAGGTGACCTGGCCCGGTTGATACCTTTTGTAATTCTGATGGTAATCTTTGCTTTATATATATCTTTCAAAAGGGCAGGAGGGATTATCCTACCGCTTTTGGTTGTTTTGATCTCTACTATCTGGACAGTTGGCCTTATGGTTCTCCTGGGAATAGAGCTGACTCTTTTGGCTGTTGTTATTCCAGTTTTATTGATCGGGGTTGGGAGTGCTTATGGAATCCATATTATAAGCCATTATTATGATCAACTGCTGGAAAAAAACAATGGTGATTTTGATCAAGAAAACCATCGTCAGCTTATTATCAGTACTGTTAAAAAGATAGCCAGACCAGTCTTCTGGACCGGAGTTACAACTATGGTAGGTTTTGGTTCGCTGACTGCTAGTAATATAGTTCCAATGAAAGAATTTGGTATCTTTACAGCTATAGGTGTGGCTTTTGCTGTTATTCTGGCAATTACTTTGATTCCCTCGATATTGTTATTGAGAGATAAAAAAATAACTTATACTGATAAAGAGGATGATGAAACTAATAGAATAAATAAGATTATTCTGGGAATATACCATTTCTTTACTAAAGATCAGATGCGGTTATTAGTCTTTTCTTTGATTATTGTTCTGATCTTTGGTTATGGGGCTACCAAGATAAATACGGGAACTAATTTTATTAACTTTTTTAAAGAAGATACTGAGATAAGAAAGGCAAACAGTTTTATAAATAACAATTTTGGAGGAAGTAACTTTCTAACTGTTATGGTCAGTGGTGAAAAAGCTAGTAGTCTTACTGAACCTGATATTTTAAAAGAAATAGATAATCTTGATAATTATCTGACCTCAAATTATAAAAATGTCGGAAAGGTGATCTCTTTTACTGATCTATTAAAAAGGATGAACCAGGTGATGCATTATCCTGATCAGAGTTCAGCTGCCAAAGATGTAATAGATCAGGATAATGAAGAGATAGAAGAGACCACTTCTGATTTTGGCGATGAAACTACTTCCAGTTTTGGTAAAGAGACCATATCAAGTTTCAGTGAAGAAAACACTTCCAGTTTTGGGGATGAAACTACTTCTAACTTTGGTGAAGAGACTACCTCGAGTTTTGGAGAAGAGAAAAATGATAATAATTTAGAGTCAGAGCAGGGTAGTCTTAAAGCTCCATCGACTGAAAAACTTTCTGAAAAAGAACTAATAGTTCTTTTAAATAAAGCCATTTTAAAAGCCGACAAATTGGATCTAAGTGGTAGTGAACTTATCGAGGCAGTAAGTAGAGAATTAAACTACAAAGGAGCTGCTTATGATGAAATTCCTTATGATCCAAAAAAATATAATCTGGAGAACAAAGCTAAACTACAGAGATTAATCTCACAATATCTGTTGCTTTATTCAGGTGGAATGAAGGGTTTGATCAATGATTCTTTAGAACCTTCCAAAGCCCAGATGACAGTACAGCTAAAAAATGGTAATTCTACCTTTACCAAAAAGATCAGAGATGAGGTTATAACTTATGCAGAAGATAATTTTCCAGAAGGATATGAGATCGAGATTGCTGGTGCGGCTGCTATGGGTTATAGTATTTCCGATCTTATATCTGAGGCTCAGTTTAAAAGTATAATTTTAGCTTTAATCCTTGTCTTTGTTATTGTAGCCTATGATTATAGATCAATTATAGCAGGTTTTTATGGAATAATTGTTTTAGCCTTTTCTCTTATAATCAACTTTGGGATTATGGGATATGCTGGTATCAAGATGAATGTTGCCACTGCTATGATCTCTTCAGTCTCAATCGGGATTGGGATTGATTATGTGATCCACTTTTTATCTGCCTATAATGATGAGAGGAAGAAAACTGATGATCTTGAGGTAGTCAATCGCAATGTTTTATTATCAACAGGAAAGGCAATAATCTTCAATGCATTTTCTGTTACACTTGGATTTTTAGTTATGATCTTTTCTAACTTTGTACCTTTACAGCAGTTTGGAGTCCTTGTCTCTGTCATTATGCTTACTTCAGCCGGTGCTTCACTTACTATCTTGCCGGCACTGTTGAATGTATTTAAACCAGAATTTATTAAAAAATAAAGGAGGAAAATTATATGAAAAAAATATTTAACATATTATTAGTCTTTGTCCTGATTTTTAGTTTTAGCGTTAGTGTATCAGCTATCACCGGTCGTGAGGTGATGGAAAAAGTTAATCAGGAAGAAGCGGTAGAATCTACTCATGGTCTGCTGGGAATGGATCTAATAGATGCTGAGGGAAATGTAAAATCACGAACTCTAGAGATATGGTCTATAACCCGGGGTGAAGCTGATCTGATGAATATGGTTATGGAGTTTAGAGCTCCAGCTTCTGTAGCTGGAACCAGATTTTTGATGATAGAAAATAAAGATAGAGATGATGACCAGCATATCTATCTACCATCACTGGGTAGAGTGAGGAGAATCTCTTCTTCACAGGAGGATAGTGCTTTTATGGGATCAGATTTTACTTATAGTGATATGAGCCAACTCCAGAGTAGTGATATCGATGATGATAGTCATAAACTTCTTAAAGAAGAAATTCTCGGTGATTATGAATGTTATGTGATAGAATCGACCCCCAAAAATCCAGAAGACTCCAATTATGGTCGGAGAATTCAGTGGATCTCAAAAAAACATCTGATGCCTGTAAAAGTAGAGATGTATAATAAGAAGACTGGGAAATTAGAGAAGATACTTACTGTTAAACAGAATATTGCCAAAATCGATGGCCATTGGACACCTTTCTGGGGCAAGATAGAAAATTTAGAGACAAGTCATTCTACAGTTCTATATGTCAAACGTAGTGATTCAGGTGCGGCTTTTATCGAATATAATAAAAAGATAAATCCTAATCGCTTTACACCTAATTTCTTAAAGACAGGTAAATTTTAGAGGAGGAATGATATTAAATGAAAAAATATCTGAAAATATTTTCAATTATAGCTCTGGTCTTTCTGGTGGCTACAACTCCAAGTTATGCAGCTGAAAGTGCTTTTGATAGTGAAGAAACGACTTCTGAGTTTTCTTCCAGTTTTACAGATGAAAAGCCGTTGGAGTTTGGAGGAAAGTTGAGTTATGATATTAGGTCATATCTGGATAAATATGATCAATATCTTAAGGCCAGTCCTGAGCTTGATCTTAATCTGTTCTATGAAAAAGACAGTTCTGAATTAAATGTTAAACTGGATTTTACTGAAGATAAAATTGAGATAGGAGAGGCTTATTTTAGATTATACTATGATAGTTTTAATTTTTTAATCGGAAAGAAAAAAGTTGTCTGGGGTAAAGGTGATAAGATGCATATTGTCGATAATCTAAATGCCTTTGATTATACTGATTTTGTTAATCCGGATTATCTCGATAGAAAGATTGCTGAAGAGATGATAAAATTAAATTATTATATGGATAGTGGAAGTCTGGAGGTTGTCTATACCCCTGATTTTACACCACATAGACTGGCTTTAGATCCAGCTAATCCCTGGATGAGGGCAGATCTCAAAAGACAGCAGGCTCTTATTGGAGAATTGCCAAAGGAACAGCAAGATAAACTCATGAATAGTCTGAAATATGGTGGAAATGAATATGGAGATGGCCAGTTAGCTCTAAGATATACTGATAGTTATCAGGGTTATGATTATGGTTTTTCCTTTTATCAGGGTCGGATGAGGGAACCCAGTGTAGATATAAAAAATATTGCTATCAACTATGATCGAGTCAGTATTATAGGAGCAGAACTAAGTACTGTGCTGGCTGATATTAATATGAAATCTGAACTGGCCTATTATAGAACAAAGGATACTGAAGGTAATGATCCTGCTCTTCGTAATAATCGTTTGGCAGTGATCATCGGTGGAGATAAAAATCTTCCCTATAATAACTTAAATATAAATATACAATTGCAGAGCAACTATATTATGGCTAATGATAAGATTAAAGATACTAAAATTCCAGGGACAGGAATGCCAATTGATGTAGATTATAGAAAAAATGGTGAGTATCTAACTAATACTCTCTCACTCGGGTTGACAGATAGTTATAAAAGAGAGACTATCTTACCTGAACTTTCTCTGGCTTATAACACAGGAGATGGAGATTATATGTTAGGTGCTAAAGTTGATTTTGTTCTTAAAGATGATACAACACTATCTCTTAATTATAAAAACTTTGGTGGAGATAATGATACCCAGTTTGGCCAATATGATGAAAATGATTATTTTGCTGCTGAAATAGAGTATATATTTTAAGCCAGTAATTATTTAGTAATAACCTGTCTCAAGAGTATTTCGTTTTTATAATTTAAGTGAAATATTCTTGAGGCTTTTTCTTTTCAAGTAAAACCAATCTACCTTTCTTTTTCCTGTTTTATTTTGTCCCACAAATTTAAACTTTACAAAATATACTACATACGATATATTATGAATTAGAATTCATAATAATTTTGGAGGTGTGTATTATGCCTAAAATTATTAAAAATGTAGAAGATAAAACTTTTGAAAATGTAATTAAATTAATGGGGGAACCCCAATATTGAGCTTAAACGTAAAGGTATCTCAAAAGTTGAACATGATAGACTACGCATAGAAAGACTGACAAAAGCGGCTAAAGAGCAGGTGGCCATGCTGACAGTTGAAGAGCTGGCTGCTATCATGAATCGTACTGCTTCGACAATATCTAAGCGTATCCAAGAATACCATAAAGAAAACGATGATGTCTTACCCTTAAAAGGATATGTCCTTGATATGGGTAGAGGAACTACCCATAAAAAGATCATCTTAGAATTATATGAACAAAAAGTTGCTCCACCAGACATTGCAAAAAAGACAGAACATTCCTTATAAGCAGTTGATAGGTATATAAAGGACTATGAACGCATTAAATTCCTTGTTAGACGTGGAATAGAAAAGCAACAAATCAAACATATGACTGGTAGAGGAATCACTGTAATCAACCAATATATCAAGATTATCAAGGAATATCATCCTGAAATATTTGAGGATGAAAACAAAAAATAATATTTATTTAAAATTTTTTGAAGGGTCAACCCTTCAAAAAGATATAAACCTAAGAACTAAAGATTATATGATAGGACAAATGTCCTATTGTGTTATTCATGGGGGCAGGATCCTCCCCATGAATAACACAATAGACGTTCAATGTAAAAATATAAATTCCATAATTAAAATACTTCCGGTTATTATTAATTATAAAATTACCTTTACATATATTTTCTTAAAAAAAGATCTTTCTATTATACAAATATTTTTTTTATTATATTAAAAACAATTCAGAAAGAGCCTTAAGTAAATAGTTAGGTGATTAAATTGCTGAAAAAAATAAAATCCATACTTAAAAAAAATGAAGTAATACTTACTATTTGGCGTTTATTACAACAATATTATTATAAGTATTTTTTTAATGATGAAGTATTAATAAGAAAACAATTTAAAAGAAAGATGGGTAGAGATATTAATTTCAGAGCTCCTAATATTTGCAATTTTCTTTTTGTGCAAAAAATACTGATGAACTACTCTTTTTTGATACTAAAACCCAATATATGAAACTTTATATGAGTCTCTAGTTTAAAATCTGCACATAAAGTATCATTTTGAAATTTAATATATTCTTTTATAAATTATTGATATGATAGGAAACCTATTAATATTATATAGTTAAAATATTACACTTTAAGAGTTCTGAACTTATACTGTATATTATATCTATTAACTAAAAATTTTTTTAAACAATCATCTAAACAGTTTAACCATAATCACTTTTAGGTACTCAATGCAACATAATGCATTATGTTACATTCTAAAGGAGTTACCTGAAAAAGTTGAGTTTTACACAAGATCAAAAAAAAATTACCCGTGCAGTAAACCTTGCAATTAATAAAAATCTAAAAAATACTATTTTATTAACCTAAAAGGGTTGACAAAATATTAAAAATTGTAGTATAATATACAGTATACGATGTACAGTGTTTTAGAATATTACATATGAGAGGTGTAAAATATGAATAATTCTTCACTAAATAATATTTCTGATAAACCTATTAAAACAGAATCGTTAGCCGATAAAGTTTATGACATAATAGAAAATAATATTATCAATATGACTTTAAAACCAGGTAGCACATTAAGTGAAGATGAAGTTGCAAAAGCCTTAGATATCAGTAGATCGCCTGTAAGAGAAGCCTTATTAAAATTGGAACATGTTGGTTTGGTCAAGAAAAAGAGAAATGGTAGAATAGTTGCAAAGATTACAAAAAAAGAAATAATAGATAATTATGAAATCTGGGAAATGGTAGAAAGCTTTGCTGGTACTTTGGCCTGCAAGAATGCTAAAAAAGCTGATCTAATAAATATTGAAAATATTTTACATGAAATGGAAAGACTAGAAAGTGAAGATTATATTGATGAATACCGAGAACTAAATAATCAATTTCATTTAAGTCTTGTACAATCTTGTCCTAATAAACATTTAAAAAAAATGCATAAAGACGCATTAAATAAGATACATTGGTGTTATAACTACAGTATTTCATGGTCTAGTGATATTACAAGTTCTTCAATTTATCATCACAAAATATTTAAGTCTTATCAGAATAAAAAATGTGATTTATTAAATAATTTGATTGCTAAACATATTCGTGATGCTTGTAGCCGTTTTCAAAAAGAATATACATAATTTTATTATTTACTGATCGATGTTATGTAAGATCTACAGTAAAAACTAACATTCAATTTTTGACATATTATTTAAATTTATCATCAGTCTTCATAAAACAACAATAAGCTGTAATAACTTTAGTTAAATACTGATAATTACCAACCGGAATGTTTTAAATATCCACAAGCTTAATATAATTTTATTTATGCTGTAATAAAATCATTTAAACATATCACAATTTGCAGTTAAAATTAATTTAAATTTTATTAAAACAAAGTATTATAAATTATTAATTTTTTTATGATTAGATAATTCAAAATATATTTATTAAAGGTATTTCATAATAGGTCTTTATCATAATGAAACTATAAGAACATATTATTTAATGAAGATAATAATAATTTAAAAAGTAAAAGCCTTACTATTTATAAAAATAATTCTACAATTTTTAGATAACTAATATATCTGATTTTTAAGATATGCTATAAAAATCTTAATATTTTGTTTATTGATAATCTATTGAATATTATTACATTTATATAATTTTAGCTAATAATTACAAGTCGAAGAATATATTTTTAAAATTAAGTAATAAAATATATGCACATTTTTATACTGAATAATATTTTTTATAACCTGTTAAATATATATATCTCATATAAATATTTATACATATAACTAAATATCAATTTCTCTTTTAAGTATTTACTCTGAAATTATTTTATAAATAAAGTACATTTGTGAATCAATTTTTTTTTATCATTTAAAATTCAACTTGGATATACAAGAAAAATAAAACGAATAAATATTTTTTAAATTAAAATTCTAAATGGAGGTGGTTTTTATAAAGTGAAAATATATAATTAACTCTTTTGAAACTTCAGATCAAAAAATAGGAGGTACAAAAATGAAAAGAAAAGTAGTTTTTCTTATTATCTTACTATCTATATTCACTTTTACTATGGTCTTTAATTCTAGCAACATAGGCGCTGCTGATGTTGATTCTTTTCCTGAAAGAGATATAACTTTAATCATTGGATATGGTGCTGGCGGAGGTACAGATCTAATTGGAAGACAACTGGCTAAAAATGCAGAAAAGTTTGTAGATGTAAATGTTAATGTTGTGAACATAACTGGTGGTGCCAGCGTTCCTTCTATGACTGATTTATTATCAAAAAAACCGGATGGTTATACCGTACAGCTTACTACTCCAGTTTTCTGTCAATATCATCACATAAGTGAAGATATTGACTGGTCGTATGAAGATTTTACAAGAATTATGAATGTTGGTAGTGATCCTTTTGTGATTTCTTGTAACCCCGAACTACCCTGGGAAAACATTGATGACTTAGTTGAAGATGCCAAAAATAATCCTGGTAAATATGCTGGTGCTATAGTTGCACCTGGTGTTATATGGGGAGACTCTATGATCGCTTTTGTGGAAAGTGTTGGAATTTATGATGAAGTAAAAATTATTCCTAATCCCCTTGGTACCGCAGGGTGTCTCCAATCTGTTGTCGGTGGACATACTGATTTCTTAGCAGTTAGTGCAGGAGAAGTATTTGATCATGTAAAGGCGGGCAAACTTAATTTGATAGGAGTATCTGGTGATGAAAGAAATCCTAACTTCCCTGAAGTGCCTACCATAAATGAACAAGGTTATGATGTATACCCTGTTTCAAACTTTAGAGGTTTAATAGCTCCTCCTGGAATGGATGAAGCAATCAAACAAAAACTACATGATATATTTAAAAAAGCAATGGAAGAACAAGAATTTATTGACTTTATGAATGGAAGAGGTATGCAAATACTTTATCTAAGTGGTGATGAATACAACAAGTTTTTAGAAGAACAAGATGAATGGTTCGGCAATTTCTATGAAAATTCACAATTCTATCAAGATAGAGCAGAAGAGTAATGTAAAAAGATGTATTTAAATGCGGGCCTTTTTGGCCCGCATGATTTACATAATTCAGTTATTATAAATATCTTTGAAGAAAGGGGTGGCAAATATTGAATAAAATCCGAGATAAAGCAAATTTTATTTTTGGAATAACTGTTTTTATTTTATCCTTAACATTATATTTTTATAGTGGGAAATATACTGTATTCACTCGTACAGGTTTAGGTGCAGGCTTTGCTCCAAAGCTTATTGCTATACTTGCAGGAATATGCTCAATATTTATTATAATCAGAAGTGTTAATAATAAAGAATTACGGACAAAAATAAAAAAGAAAGATTTTTCAAAAACAATCATATTTATAATACTAACATTCTTTTATATAATAGTTTTGAGTAAATTAAGTTACTTTTTTGCTACCACTGGGTTTTTGTTTCTCGGTATGCTTATTCTCTATCCTCATAAATATAATTTTAAAAATATTGTTAAATTAGTAATTGTATCTTCTGCTGGAGGATTTTTATTTAGTTTTGTTTTTGAAAACATATTTAATATATATATTTAATTTATTATTGAATTATTTATAGTCAAATGCATTAATTTGAATATTAATACAAAGATAATAGAACAAGTATTCAAATATTCATTATATTTTTTTACCAAAATAATCATTTATAAGATAATATTGCTTAAATATATTTATAAAATTTCTCTAAATTTGTCCTCGTTTTTGTAATAGAAATTCTTTGATATGATTATTTATGAAAGGAGTAATAAGTAAATGTTTTTAGGAACAATAAATAATGTAATTGAAGCTCTACCTATGGTATTCCAATTAGGAAATCTTGCTATGATATTATTAGGAGTAATATTGGGTGTTGTAAATGGTGCATTACCAGGGTTAAGCACAACTATGGCATTGGCTGTATTACTTCCTTTGACTTTTTCCCTTCAGCCTCTTGTTGCTTTATTAATGTTAATGGGAGTATATGTAGGTGGAATGTTTGGTGGCTCATTATCTGCTATACTACTTAATATTCCAGGAACTCCTTCTGCTATTGCGACTTCTTGGGAGGGTTTTCCGATGGCTGAAAAAGGTGAGGGAGGCAAAGCAATTGGTTATGCTGCGATGGCTTCTTGTTTTGGAGGGATTATTGGAGCAATAATATTAACTTTTGCCACACCAGCAATATCCGAGTTTACCCTTAAATTTGGTTATGTAGAACATTTTGCAGTAGCAGTATTTGGTCTTTCAATCATGGCTAGTTTATCAGGAAAATATTTATCTAAAGGACTTCTTGGGGGCTTAATTGGTTTTTTTACAACATTAATAGGTTTAGATCCCCTTACAAATGTAACTAGATTAAGTTTTGGGCAAAGTTACTTACTAACTGGAATTAATTTAATTCCTCTAATGATTGGTTTGTTTGGTCTAGGTGAAGTCATAAATAGAATTGCTAAAGGTTATATGAAAATTGATATTTCACCTGTTAATAAAGTAATCCCCTCTTTTAAAGAATTCAAAAACAACATTGTGAATATGATTAAATCTAGTTTTATTGGTAGTCTTTTAGGTGCTGTACCTGCCGTAGGAGGAGCTGTAACTTGTATAGTATCATATAATGAGGCAAAAAGAAGTTCAAAACATCCAGAAAATTTCGGAAAAGGGGCACCAGAAGGTATTATGGCTGCTGAAAGTGCTAATAATGCTACTGCTTGTGGTGCTATGGTACCGCTATTAACTTTAGGTATTCCTGGTGATCCTCAGACAGCTGTACTTATCGGCGCATTTCTTATTCATAATCTTAGGCCAGGACCTATGTTATTTACTTTATTTGAATTAGAAGTACATAGCTTATTTATTGCCTTTTTTGTTGCAAGTTTATTTACGTTTTTTGTAGGTGTATTAGGTGCTAAATATTTAGTTAAAGTACTTTATGTTCCACAACACATTTTAATACCTATCGTTGCTGCTTTATGTATAGTAGGCTCATACTCTTTAAATAATAATATATTAGATGTTTATGTAGCTTTAGCTTTTGGTGTACTAGGTTTTATTTTCAGAAAATTAAATGTACCAGTTGCACCAGTTATATTGGGTGCTATGCTGGGTAATTTAGCCGAAATTAATTTAAGAACAGCATTGATGGTGAATGATGGGAGTTATACAGAATTTTTTACAAATCCAATATCATTGTTTTTGATATCAGTTGCATTTTTAAGTATGATATGGCCTATTATTAAACCGCATGTTAATAATTTGCTTACATCAAATACTTAACTACAATATTATACTAATAACTTTTTATGTTTGTTATTTATTTAATAAAAAAAGGAGGATTTTATAATGAGCTTATCTAATAAAGAGATAAATAGTATTGCTCAAGATTTACTAAAAGCTGAAAAAAATTGCAAACCCATCAAACCTATAACAAAAAAATATCCCAACATGGATTATGATGATGCATATGCTGTTCAAAAGAAAGTCTGCAATTTAAAAGTTGAAAATGGAGCAGTCATAGTTGGAAGGAAAATTGGTTTAACCAGTAAAGCAATGCAAAAACTTATTGGGTTAAACGAACCTGATTTTGGTACTATAGTTGATAATAAAGTATACGCAGAACATGAAATTATTGATGTTAAATCTATGATGAATCCCCGCATAGAAGCAGAGATCGGTTTTTATTTAAATAAAGACCTTAAGGGCCCAGGGATTACCTGTTTAGATGTATTAGCTGCAACAGAAGGTGTCATGCCCTTGTTAGAAGTTAAGGATAGTAGAATAGATACACTTAAACCAAATATTGTTGATGCAATAGCAGATAATGCAACCAGTGGCATAGTGATTCTAGGGGGTAAGTTAACAGAAATAACATCTTCTCTAGATTTACGATTAACCGGAATGATATTTGAACATAATGGAGAAATAAATGATACTGCTGCTGGAGCTGCAGCATTAGGGAATCCTGCTGAACCTGTAGCATGGTTAGCAAATAAATTTGCTGAATATGATATGTATTTACATAAAGGTGAATTTATTATGTCAGGAGGACTAACCAAAGCAATTGACGTCACCCCAAACTCATTTTTTAAAGCTACTTTTGATAGACTTGGATCTGTATCAGCAAAATTTATTTAAAATAAAATAAATAATTTAATCATTAAATGTGAATTTATAATCAGTATTTTAAAATAAATATAATTTCATAAATTAAGAATATTTATATTTAATAATTTTAGTAAAATCAATATATAATTTTAAATAAATATTAAATGTCTTTTTAATAATATGAAGTAAAGTAAATAAAATAATATAAACTATTAAGGAGGATTATTATGTTTCAAATCATGAATTTTAGAACACCTGATGTTTTATTTGGAAATGATACAGTAAATGAAGTCGGTAAGAAAGCAAAAGAATTGGGAGCAAAAAATGCTCTTTTGATAACAGGTCCTCATATTGCTAAAACAGGTATGGCAGACCAGGTTATTTCTTCATTAGAAGAGGCTTCTCTTAAAGTTGAACTAAATATTCAAAGTAAAAAAACCCCTGAACCTACAACTGATATCGCAGACGAAACTGCTAAAGTTGCTCACGAAAAAAAAGCTGATGTTGTTATTGGTATAGGTGGAGGAAGTATAATGGACGTAGCAAAAATTGCAGCTGCCATGCAAGCTAATGAAGGTAGTGCAAGTGATTATCTGGGTAAAGAAAAGATAAAAAATAAAGGCTTACCTACTATTATGATTCCAACCACTTCAGGCACTGGAGCAGAGATAACCAAACATGCCATTTTATTAGACTTAGAAACCAATGTAAAAAAAGCAGTTGCCTCAACAAAGTTATTACCTGATGTTGCAATAGTAGATCCAAAATTATCATTGAGTTGTCCAGCTAGTGTAACTGCAAGTTCAGGTTTAGATGCTTTTATACATGCGGCTGAACCATTTGTGTCCAAAAATGCCAATCCACTCACAGATAACATATCTTTAAATGCTGTAAAATTAATAACCAGATGGTTAGCTCCCGCATATAATGATGGAGATAATTTAGAAGCTAGATACTATATGTCTATGGGTTCTTTGATGGCCGGATTAGTGTTAAATAATGCTGGTACCAGTTTGGTCCATGCATTGTCATATCCAATTGGTGGAGAATATCATGTGCCACATGGGATTAGTCTTTCAGTATTATTATCGTCTTGTTTTAAATATATTATCCCTGCTAAACCAAAAAAGTTTGTCCAAATTGCTGAAGCAATGGGAGAAAATGTTGATAATCTACCAGATCGCAAAGCCGCTAAATTATCAATAGAAGCAATTGACTATTTGGTTGATAGTCTTAGTTTACCAAGCAAATTAAGAGATCTTGACATTGAAGATGAATCTAAAATAGATCAATGGGCAGAAGAAGCTTACAAAGAACAAAGATTATTATCTCGATGTGTAAGTACACTGTCTGTAAAAGATATCAAAAAAATATATAGCGATGCATTTTAAAATATAGAGGGGGATTTTAAATTTGCCTAAAAAGAAAAGTATATTAGATTTTTTTGAAATGAAAAAAGAAAATGACAAGGTTGCCTGGATTACTTCATATGACTTTCCTACTGCTCAGTTTGCAGAACAAGCCGAGATGGACATGATTTTAGTTGGTGATTCCTTAGGAATGGTAGTAAAAGGTTATATGGGTACTATTCCAGTAACTATGGAAGATTGTATATCTCACAGCCAGGATGTAAGAAGAGGTGCTCCTAATACTTTTTGTATAGGAGATATGCCTTTTGGATCATATCAAGTATCTGATGAAAAAGCAGTTGAAAACGCAGTAAGATTTTTAAAAGAAGCCGATATGGATGCCGTTAAATTAGAAGGAGGCAGAAGGGTAGCTAGTCAGATAAAATCTATAAGTGATGCAGGAATAGTTGTTTTTGGACACATTGGCTTAACCCCTCAGAGTTCAGGACAACTAGGTGGTTTCAAAGCACAAGGACTTACGATTGAAAGTGCTCGGGATTTGATAAAAGATGCTATAGCTATAGAAGAATCAGGCGCCCTGGCTTTATTACTAGAAGCAGTACCACCAGAAGTAACTGAATTTATCACTAAAAAATTAAGTATTCCTGTCTATTCTATAGGAGCAGGCTTACCATGTGATGGTCAATTATTAATTTGTGGAGATATGCTGGGAATGTTTCAGGCTTTTACACCAAAGTTTGTTAAAAAATATGCAAAAGTAGCAGAAATAGAAATAGAAGCATTTAAAGAATACATTAAAGATGTGAAAGAAGAAAAATTCCCGACTGATGATCATGTATATCATGCACAAGACAGTGCTGATAAATTCGACAAGTTATTTAATGAATTTAAATAATCCGTTCATTTAAACCAAAAGATGCTGTCACAGAAATATTCCTGTGACAGTCATCTATCAAAAAAATATTATAAAAAATGATGAAATCTAATAAAAATAATATGTACTTATATAAAATTATTTATATTATCTCTTTTTAAAAAAGAAAAAAGGAGAGAATATTTATGAAAAAATTATTAAGAGTTAACACAGAGACTAATGAGATAAATGCTGAAGTATTAACTGATAACTACAATATGTTAAGCGGTAGGGCTTTAATAAGTAAGGTTTTAACTGATGAAGTTAAACCAACCTGTGATCCTTTAGGCAAATACAACAAATTGATTATTGCTCCAGGATTTTTAGCGGGAACAACTGTAACTTGTGTCAATAGAATATCAGTTGGTGGAAAAAGCCCATTAACCGGTGGAATAAAAGAAAGTAATGCTGGAGGTAATACTGCTTTTAAATTGGGTAAATTAAATATTAAGGCCATTATTTTGGAAAATGTTCCAGAAAATAATAAAACAAATATTTTATACATATCAAAAGATAAAATGGATTTAGTTAAATGTCATGAAATAAAAAATATTGGAATATATAAATCTGCTGAAATTTTAAAAGGAAAATATGGAGAACATGTAGGATTAATGCTTATTGGTCCTGTAGGAGAAAAGATGTATGTAAATTCCGGTATATCAAATACTGACAATGAAGGTAATCCATCAAGATATTCAGCAAGAGGTGGGTTAGGAGCAGTTATGGGTTCTAAAGGAATAAAAGCTATTGTAATTGATGATAAAGGAACTTCTACTCCAGATATTTTAGATAAAAAATCTTTTATTAATATCAAAAAAAATATTACTAATACTGTAATAAACAATGAAGCTGTTGCAAATTCATATACTAAGTACGGAACATCAAATTTAGTTGATTTAATAAATGAAATGGGAGCATTACCAACTCATAATTTTTCAAAGGGAAGATTTGATCTAGCTGATAGTGTAAATGGTAAAAAACTATATGATTTAATAGAAGAACGTCAGGGTGAAGGGAAACATAGTCATGCATGTATGCCCGGTTGTTTAATAAGATGTTCAAATATATTTGCTGATAATGATGGAAATACAATTGTATCACCACTGGAATATGAAACTATCGGTCTCTTAGGACCGAACTGTGGTATTGGTAATCTAGATACCATCGGTAAATTAAATTATAAATGTAATGACCTTGGCTTAGATACTATAGAAACTGGAGGAGCAATAGGTGTGCTAATGGAAGCAGATGTAATTGGATTTGGAGATGAAGAAGGTGCTCTCAACTTATTAGAAGAAGTGAAAAAAGATAGCTATTTAGGTAAAATAATTGCATCAGGTGCAGGAAATACTGCTAAAGTAATGGGAGTAAGAAGAGTTCCAGTTGTTAAAAACCAAACAATGGCTTCTTATGATCCTCGTGCTATAAAAGGTTTAGGTGTAACATATGCAAGTTCACCAATGGGAGCAGATCATACTGCAGGACAAACATTACGGGCTGATGTAGAACATACAAAACCTGATGGACAGGTTGAGGCATCTAAAAATGCACAAATTAGTAATGCTCTTTTTGATTCAATCGGAACATGCTTTTTTGTCGGAGGAGCTATTGAAGGTAAAATTGAACTATTAGCTGGTCTAATAGCTGCAATGTATGGAGAAGATATAACTGTAAATACATTAAAAGATATTGCAAAAAAAACACTTCTTAGAGAAAAAGAATTTAATAAAAAAGCTGGTCTTACCGATGCTCATGATAGATTAGCAGAATTTTTCTATGAAGAAGAAAATCCGGATGTTTCAACTGTATTTGATGTAAAAGAAGAAGAGATAAAAAGAGTTCATGATTTTTGATTAGGTGACAGAAAAATAAAATAACTGTAAAATATGTTAAAAAATTAAAAATATAGAAAAATAACTAGAAATAACTGACAGTAATTTTGAAAATAAAGACTTAAAAAGCCAACTTTCATTAGATAGTAACTATAATTATATAACATTAGTAAATGGTAACGACAAAAAAGATGATTATTTAATTAAATATAATGTTTACATTAAAATATTTGGATCTTCTCCATTTCAGTGGATAAAAATTAGATAAAATAGAAGGACATAAGCTACAAGACCTCTAATATTTCTTTAATTAGAAAAATATAAGCGGAGGTCTTTACTTATGTCCAATTTTAGTATATTATCTTTATTACCCTTGCGTCGAATAAAAATTAATAGTTTTTATCAGATTAAAGGTTAAAGCCACTTTTGATAATAAAACTGTTTCTAACAACACTGCTTTGACTTACCTCGAAGAGCTAAAGAAAATAATTGATTTTAAGTCTTTAATCAATAAGACAGTTAGTTATCGGAAAGGTAAGAATTCTATCTATTTTACAGCTGACATTATAGATTTTATGATTAATGCTGTAATCTTAGGTTATGCTCGTTTTTCCCTTGTAGATGACCTATGTAATGATTCGGATTATCTAAAAATAAAAGATAGTGACTTAACAAGTGAAAAGGTCTGTCGCGATCTATTGAAAGCTTTACCAGATGAAGCTAAAGATGAGTTTCGAGAAGCAAACAAAAACATACTGGCTTTAAAGTCTTAAAATGAAAAGCCTAGAGAAATTATGCTTGATTTTGATGATCCGGTCTGTACTGTTTTTGGTAACCAGTAAGTTTCCAAGTGTGGATACAATCCTCGTTATAAAAGCAGACCTTTCTTTAAAGAAACAGTAGGTATTATCAGTAAAACTGATGAAATACTCGATTCAACATTAGAATCTGGAACCCATCACAGTAATCATAACTTTTTAGATTTTACCAGTCCTGTATTGCTACCCTGCCTGACAGCTGATATTTAAAAAGGATTAGATCTGACAGGGGTATTTTGATCAGAATATTTTCAGTACTGATAAGATAACTGCTATGAATATATCGTTAAAGTTAAGATGCAAAAAGATGTTCAAAAAATAACTGAATATGTCAATGAACAGCCAGGATTCATGGACTAGTATTGATAGTATTTTTAATGTAATGAGATTACTGTAACTCTTAAGGCCTGTTCTAAAGCCCGTAGATTTATCCTAATAAAAAATTCACTACTTAAAAAAACCAACAAGGGACACAACTAATCTTTGGTGAATTTACTTACGATTATCAGGCTATAGTTACTAATGTTGATTATTTGACTGCGGAAGAAATCTTTAATAACTATAATCAGCGCTGCAATATTTAAAACAAGATTGATGAACTAAAAGAAGGTTTCTATTTTGATGAAAATAGCCAGATTAATCACAAGTGCAATGAGCTATTTTTATTTATAAAAATGATTGCCTATAACCTTCATAACTAATTTAAAAGAGCTTTTTTGCCTCAGGAGTTACATCAAAAAAATAGAAGAATATTTAAAAAATAGCTGGAAATATAGTAGGCAATGATTGGTATAGACATATTCATTATGAACCTAATAAGTTACTCAAAAGAATCATTCCCTATATTAGAGACACCTTATGTGGTTTTAAAGAGAAAGTAGTAACATAAGAATAGTACAATTACAAAAACAATAAATATAATTTTAAAGGATATGTCCAAACGAAGTCTAATTAAGCATCACCAAAATTAAGATATTTTTATGTTAATAAAATAACAGCAAAATTTGAAGAGAATTTTATTGAATTTGTTTATTTATAGTCACTTTTTTAATCGAAAATTATTTTACAAGTTCTTTTTTTTACTTACTTTCCGAATCTAAATTAAATTAATCTTCAGTATCTATTGTTGAATTTTGCTTTAAGTTATATTTGTTTATTTTATACTGAAGAGATTGTTTAGAAATTTTTAAAGTTTTTGCAGCTTCGACTTTGTTTTTTGTATTATTTAATGCTCTTATTAGTAAATCTCTTTCATAATTTTCAACAAGATCTTTAAGTGAATGATTATTTATTGAGAGTTGTGAAGCAACTTTTGTTTTCCTCTTTATATTTTCCTTTATGTAATCAGGTAGATCCCTTTTTTGAATAAAGTTATTGTCAGTTAGATTAAATGCTCCTTCAATTACATTCTTCAATTCCCTAACATTTCCTGGCCAGTGATATTTTAGAAATATCTCTTCGGCTTGTTGATCTAAACCTATTATATTTCTATTCATTTTTTTATTGAATTTATTGATAAAATAATTTTTTAAATATTCTATATCATTTTTTCTTTTTCTTAAGGGAGGAAGTTCAATTTGTACTACAGCAAGTCTGTAAAACAAATCTTCTCTAAGTCTATTATCATTAATAGATTTTTGAGGATCTTCATTTACCGCAGATACAATTCTAACATCTGTATTGATTTGCCTTGTGTTCCCGACCCTTCTGATCATTTTATTTTCTATAGCCTTTAATAATTTTGGCTGTATATTGATTTCCATTGCATTAATCTCATCCAGAAATAGAGTACCTTTTTGAGCTTTTTCAAATAAACCTTTTTTATTTTCAGCCCCTGTGTAGCTTCCTTTTACTGTGCCAAATAATATAGATTCTAATAATGTAGAAGGTATCGCAGCACAATTTTGTGAAACAAAAGGATTGCTTGCTCTGTTACTATGGGAGTGGATTGCCTGAGCAACGAGTTCTTTCCCCGTCCCTGTTTCTCCTCGAATTAGTACAGATGAATCAGTTTTTGCTATTTTTAAAATCTTGTTTTTAATTTTTAACATAGATGGAGATGTAGTCATAATATCATTAATATTATAAAGTTTGCTACCATGAGCTCTCATAGATTCTTTATTAATATTTAAGTTAACATTGTGATTTTTTATTTCAGGTTCAATATAACGTGATATATCAACAGCCCCTATTAATTTATCTTTATCCATAATAGGCAATGTAGTATTTATCGCTGATATGTTGTCATTTTTGTTTGTTTTTAAATGCTGTTTTTCATTATATATTGGAGTGCCTGTTTTTAACACTTTTAAAATACTGCTATTTTTTTTAGTTAGATTTGGATATACATCAAGTATGTATTTATGAAGGACTTCTTCTTCTTCAAGATTGTTAATATCTGGACGAAAAGATTTATAGTATTCTATGATACCCTTATCGTCAGTAACCATTAAGCCATCTATGTAATTATATAACTGTAGTATATGCTCTACATATCTGCGCAACATTATAAAACCTCCTATGTTATGTTAAATATATAGTTCTAGAAACAATTGCGAACCCCTTTATTTGAGTAAAAATATTTATACTAGGAAGTAAAAATATTTTTATTTGTGAAGTAGTTATTAATATAAATATGATGAAAACAACCAATTTAATAGCTGGTATCAAAATTGCAATATATAAATAATAGTAAATTAAGGAGGTGGATGTATGAATAAGATTAAAGAGGATATTGATGCTATTAAAGGAGAAAGATGGTTTCCATCAGAAACAACTTTCCAAGAAGATAAGTTAAATTTATGGGGAGACTGGGGTGTTTGTTCTGAAGTTGATAAATTGAAGGCGGTTTTATTAAGAAGACCTGGTAAAGAAATAGAATCATTTAATTACGATAAAGCAAGATTTAGAGAGCCTGTTGATCCCCACAAAATTAGGCAGCAACACGATAATTTAGCTAACATATATCGGGAAAACGATGTGGAAGTATACTATATAAAAGATCAAAGGTCTGATCGACCTAATTCTATATTTGTTAGGGATTTAATCTTTATGACCCCCGAAGGTGCGATAGTATCTCGACCTGCTATGCAAGAGAGAAGAGGAGAAGAAAAATATCTTGCACGAACATTAGCTTCTTTAGGAGTGCCTATAATAAAAACAATAAATAATGATGGTATATTTGAAGGTGCTAATGCAATGTGGATTGATAGGAAAACGGTTATTTTAGCAACTGGATCTAGAACGAATCGTTCTGGTTATGAGCAGGTAAAATATGAACTAGAAAGAATGGGAGTAGAAGATTTTATCCATATGCAAATTCCCTATGGCCATGCACATATAGACGGATTATTAAACTTTGCAAGCCATAATAAAGTTATGATTCACGCCTCACAGGTTCCTTATGATGTATGTGATGTTTTAAGGAAGAGAGGAATAGATATAATCGAAGCTCCTTCTCGAACAGAAGCAAAGCAAACTATGGGAGTAAATTTTGTTGCCATAAAGCCTGGTTTGGTAGTTCAACCTGCAGGAAACCCCAGATGTAAAAAAGAATTAGAAAACAATGGAATTGAGGTCATTACAGTAGATATATCAGAAATATTGAAAGGTTTTGGTGCTATTCACTGTACGACGGCATTCTTAAAAAGAGGTTAGACATATGAGAGGAGGTCTATTATGGATCGCAATAACAATTTAAACAACCCCTTATTTTTGACCAAGCCGAACACGCCTTATGATGTTCATTTTGAAAGTTGGTTAAATAACATAGAAAATAGTGATGAAGATAGGCTATATAAATATTCATTTTATACTGCGCGTACTTTGTTAGTTAAACATCCTGAAGTTTATTTGCAGGCTGATAGAAGATTTTTTAAGCATATTTCTAAAGTGCCAGGATATAAAAATGCTTATCTAGAAAATGATAGAGAGAGCAGAGAATTTTTACCACATGCACAATATTATCGATCAGCCCCATTCGATTTTGACATGGTTGACTTTAAAAATATAGAAACCATTAAAACGTTACGTTCGATTTATCCTACGAGATATCCCTTTATGAATTATGCGGACAGGAGGATGTTGCCCTTAGCAACCACTTTGAAAACTACTAAAAATACAATTACAGAGTTAGAAATGGCTTCAATGAAATATCTAATGACTTTATCAAAAACAGATAAAGAAGAGTCGGTTTTTATAATATATTCTGAAAAAGGATCTGCATGGATATATGATGGTAATAAAGTGGTGAGCGCCATTCATGGGGAAGAAATTACAGATATAGAAGATAAAGTTATCTTAATCTTTAATGAAAATAATGTATGGTATCCATTAATGGATAGAGATGATACATCAAAAAATAAGCATCTGCAGAAAATTGTAGAAAGATTTTCAGATAGTTCTTTACTACCCAACCTAACAGAAAAAGAAGAAATCTTACACAGCAAAATAAAAGTAAATACAAGATTAAATAATAAAAAACAAGAAGCAATGGCTGTAATAGCAGCGGTAAGAAGCACTGGTAGATATACTGATTGGTTCGAATTTCATGAGCTTTGGGATATCGCTATGCCGGCTGATAAAAAAAGAGCTTGGCAATATTATGGTTACCTGGAGCAGTTAATGATTAGAGCAAATAGTTTAAGCCCGATTTCAGCATATATTGCTGCTTGCGCCAAAAATGCCACAGGGTATAATAAATTATTAGTAGTGGATAGAGAATGGATTGATTTAGCCGCTTTACCTAACCACAATTATGTATGGGGCCATTTATGGGATGAATGTCTAGTAGAATACATA
>Ga0209942_1000309_pt1 | contig 30545 bp, 27 predicted proteins | sample SalPonR1_A_D2_MG_FD_185695 | JGI IMG/M metagenome (GOLD analysis project Ga0209942, IMG submission 185695) | Salt pond soil microbial communities from South San Francisco under conditions of wetland restoration - Salt Pond MetaG R1_A_D2_MG... ...
TTTTTCTTTTTCAATTTTTTGAGATGAAAAAATTACAGGGCTATACCTGTTTTTTATGATATTGTGTATAGTATTCATGATAAATATATTTTCATTATGGATATAACAGAAATATAAAAATTCTGTTCAATATATAAAAATTTAACCACTCTTAAACAAAAAATATGTTTAATAATATCTTAATAAAAGCACAAAATATATCACTTTAGCTTGAATATCATAAAACTAATTCGTAGAATTGTAAATTAAAATCGAAAAATACAAAGTAAGTATATAACCCGTTAAATTATAAGACTATGGCCAAAATGACAAGTCAAGATTACATTAAAAGAGAAGAAAAATACGGAGCGCATAATTATCATCCGCTTCCAGTAGTATTAGAAAAAGGCGAAGGTGTCTTTGTATGGGATGTTGAAGGAAAAAAATATTACGATTTTCTTTCTGCATACTCTGCTGTAAACCAAGGACATTGCCATCCAAAAATAGTAAAGGCACTCTCCGGTCAGGCTCAACAACTAACGCTAACTTCCAGAGCTTTTCATAACAATGTTTTAGGCGAGTATGAAGAATATGTAACCAAATATTTTGGTTTCGATAAGGTTTTACCTATGAATACCGGAGCTGAAGCAGACGAAACAGCGATTAAACTTGCTCGCAAATGGGGATATAAGAAAAAAGGAATTCCTGAAAATAAAGCAAAAATTGTTTGCTGTAATGAAAATTTCCATGGAAGAACCATTACCATAATATCCATGTCAAACGATCCGGTTGCTTATAAAGATTATGGACCCTACACTCCCGGATTTGTAAGAATTCCTTATAACGATACGGAAGCATTAGAAAATGAATTAAAAGATCCTAATGTTGCTGCTTTTTTGGTTGAACCTATCCAGGGTGAAGCGGGTGTTTATGTTCCCGAAGACGGCTATTTAAAGAAAGTAGCTGAATTATGTAAAAAATACAATGTACTTTTTATTGCAGACGAAGTGCAAACAGGTATTGCACGTACCGGTAAATTATTAGCTTGCGATCACGAAAATGTTAAACCCGATATTTTAATTTTGGGAAAAGCAATCTCCGGTGGTGTTTTCCCGGTATCGGCTGTTTTAGCTAACGATGATATTATGCTTACCATTCAACCCGGAGAACATGGTTCTACTTTTGGTGGAAACCCCGTTGCCGCTAAGGTTGCTATGGCAGCACTAGATGTTATTAAAGAGGAAAAACTGGCAGAAAATGCTGAAAAATTAGGAAAAATTTTCCGCGATGAATTTAGAAGTATTAAATCTGATATGATTGAGCTTGTTCGTGGTAAAGGACTCCTTAATGCAGTAGTAATTAAAAACAAAGAAGGAAAAACAGCATGGGATGTTTGTGTAGCTATGGCCGAAGCTGGAGTTTTAGCTAAGCCTACACATGGTAATATTATCCGTTTTGCACCTCCTCTTGTAATTACCGAAGAACAATTGCGTGATGCAATGAACAAAATAAAAGAAGTATTTAAACAATTCGAATAGGATATTCGAATACCCGGCCTATTCTGCAGGCAGGTATTAAACCTTTAATAAAAAAAGCTGTCTCAGTCATAATGAGCAGCTTTTTTTTTATAAGTATATAATAACTAAACATTAAATCAATATAAAAATGAAATCAAGTATCATTCTAAAATTCGCTGTAATAGCATTTATTATTATGGGAATAACAACTTCTTGTCAACAAAAGGTTGACGAAAAAAAGACACTCGATGTCAGTCTTATTGATAAAAGTTTCGATCCGGCACAGGATTTTTATCATTACGCTAACAATGGATGGTTGGAAAAGTATCCGCTTCCGGATGACGAAAGCCGATACGGATCTTTTGACCAACTGGCGAAAGAAACAAGTAAAAAAGTACACCGTCTGGTAGAAGAATTAGCTTCAACAGATCATGAGCAAGGAACCATCGAACAAAAAATTGGTGATTTCTATACATTAGGGATGGATACCGAGAGGATAGACGAACAAGGGCTAACACCTCTACAACCTGAATTTGATCGTATTACTTCGATTAATACCAAAGAGGATGTTCAAAATCAAATCGCCCATTTTCATATGCACGGAATTGGTTCATTGTTTGGATTTTTTGGTTCACCCAACCCAAAAAACAGCGACATGACCATCGCACATATCAGTCAGGGTGGATTAGGAATGTCTGATAGAGACTACTATACCAGTAACGATGCCCGCACAAAAGAAATTCGCAATGCATACGTACAACATATCGAGAAAATGCTTACCCTTAGCGGGATTTCAGAAGATGAAGCAGAAAGAGACCCCAACGCAACGTATAATAAAAAATCCCAGGAAGAAGTTAAAAACCTTTATCCAAATTTCGACTGGGATAACTACATGGCTAATATGGGTTTAGAGTATGATGGAAATATTAATGTGCGTCAGCTCAAATTTTTTGAGGAAATGAATACCATGATAACAGAGGTGAGTATTAATGACTGGAAAACATACTTTCACTGGAACCTGTTAAATGCCTCTGCAAACTATATTGGTTCAGAATTTGAAGAACAACATTTTGATTTCTTTGGCAAGACCATGCAGGGAAGTGAAAAAATGCGTGAACGATGGCGCAGAGTTTTAGGCGTTACCAACAGAGCATTGGGTGATGCTATCGGACAAAAATTCTCCGAAAAATATTTCCCTCCCGAAGCAAAAGAAAGAATGATTAATCTTGTTGAAAATTTAAGAGAAGCACTGGGACAACGCATTGATAACCTGGAATGGATGAGCGATGAAACCAAAGAAAAAGCACATGAAAAGCTAGCCACAATGCGTGTAAAAATTGGATATCCCGATAAATGGGAAGATTATTCGAACTTACAAGTAGGCAATGAATCTTATGTGCTAAATGTTTTAGCTGCCAATAAGTTCAGTAGAAAAGATAATCTAAATAAAATTGGAAAACCGGTTGATAAAGATGAGTGGTTTATGAATCCACAAACCGTAAATGCCTATTATGCACCATCGATGAATGAAGTTTGCTTTCCTGCAGGAATCTTACAACCTCCATTCTTTTACTTAGACGGAGATGATGCCATCAACTATGGAGCTATTGGCGCTGTGATTGGACACGAAATGACACACGGATTCGATGATCAGGGCAGGCTTTATGATAAAGAAGGAAACCTTACCAACTGGTGGACACAAGAGGACTCTAAACTCTTTGATGACAGAGCTCAGGTTCTGGTAAACCAGTTTAATAAAATTTACGTACTTGATACATTACCTGCTGACGGTAAATTATCGTTAGGTGAAAATATCGCAGACTTAGGGGGGTTAAATATTGCTTATACAGCATTTAAAAATGCACAAGAAGAAGATCCTCAGGAAGAAATAATTGACGGATATACAGCCGACCAACGATTCTTCTTAAGCTGGGCCAGAGTATGGGCACAAAATATCCGCGATAAAGAAATTATTCGCAGAACGAAAGAAGATGTTCACTCGTTAGGAATTAACCGTGTTCACGGGCCCATTGCAAATATGCCCGAATTTCATGAAGCTTTTAATGTAGAACCCGGAGATGAACTGTATATTCCTGAAGAAGAAAGAGCATCCATATGGTAAAAAGATAATTTTTAATAACAAAAAACCGTGCTATTTAAAGTACGGTTTTTTTTTATAATCATCATCCTCTAATCTTTACAGGGTTTTATTTCTTGCATAAAATCGTTCTTCAATAATCTTATTATTATTCCACTGCTGAATCGCTACTTCAGCTATCATGCGTTTAGTGCCATCTTTTTGTTTGATATTAATCCAAAATTCAACCATCGATATTTGCCGATCTTCATCTGAAGTGATAGCAATAATCTTACCACCGTAAATTTCTTGTATATTTTTAATAAAATCTTTATCATAGGCCAGATTTTCTTCTTTTCCTTTACGGATTTTACCATCAGCCTGGATGACCAAAATATCATCATGGTAGTACTTTTCTTTGGCCTCCGGAAGCTTCCCTTCCTCCAGCATGGTATATAATTCTTTGGCTTTTTCGTAACAGGTCATGATAAAGATGTTAATATTAGACTTTTAAATATACAAAAAAACCTTCAAAAGCTGAACATATTTTTAAACAAAGAATAAAACACAGATTTATTTTTCTGTTTTATTATTCAATCATTTCATCTTTTATAATCAACATTTATCAAGGATATTTTATTAACGATGTTAAAATCATATCATTTTTTTTGACCGCTTTAGATTGTTTTGTATGTTTACATCATTAATAATTTAAATCAAATCATAACAAAGAATAGATAACATAATGAAAACATTAGAAAAATTAAATCCCAACGTAGTGTGGAGCTATTTCGAAGATATTTGCCAGGTTCCACGCCCCTCAAAAAAGGAAGAAAAAATCATTCAGTTCTTGTTAAACTTTGCCAAACAAAATGACCTGGAAGCCAAACGAGATGATATTGGTAATATATTAATCAAAAAGCCGGCAGCTCCCGGTAAAGAAAATTTAAAAACGGTTGTATTGCAAAGTCATATTGATATGGTTTGTGAAGCCAACGAAGGTACTGACCATGATTTCGATAAAGACCCTATACAACCTGTAATTGATAGCAACTGGGTAAAAGCCAAAGGAACCACCCTTGGTGCTGACGATGGTATTGGCGTGGCTGCACAAATGGCTATTTTAACTGCTACTGACATTGACCATGGCCCTATCGAATGCTTGTTTACCGTTGACGAAGAAACCGGCTTAACCGGAGCATTTGCATTAAAACCGGGATTTTTTGAAGGAAAAATTTTGATTAACCTAGACTCTGAAGACGAAGGGGAGCTGTTTATTGGTTGTGCCGGTGGTATTGACACCTTAGCAACTTTTGAATACGATACGGAAAAAGTTCCTGACCAACATGTTGGCCTTAAAATAAGTGTTACCGGATTGAACGGTGGACACTCAGGAGATGAAATAGATAAGGGGCTTGGAAATTCGGTAAAAATTATGAACCGCTTCTTATGGAATGCGTTCAATAAGTATGATGTAAAGATTGGCACATTCGAAGGAGGAAAAGCCAGAAATGCAATTCCACGCGAAGCTTTTGCACACATTTCCGTGCACCAGGATGAAAAAGAAAACCTTTTAAAGGATTTTAACGAATATGCACCGGCTGTTAAAAGTGAACTTTCAATAACTGAACCCAAACTTGAGCTTTCTATAGAAGAAGCTGTGTTACCTGAAGTAGTTATTGATGAAGATACCCAATTTGCTCTATTAAACGGATTGTATGCATGCCCCCACGGTGTTTATGCTATGAGCCGTGAGATTGAAGGATTGGTAGAAACATCAACCAACCTGGCATCCATAAAGTTTATTGAAAATAACCAGATATTTATTACCACCAGCCAACGAAGCTCAGTAGATACCGCAAAAAAGGATATTGCAAGCAAAGTTGAAAGTGTATTCCGTTTAGCAGGAGCGAAAGTTAAACACAGCGATGGATATCCTGGCTGGAAACCAGATACCAATTCTGAAATTATGAAAATTACTGAAAAATCGTATAAGGAACTTTTTAAGGAAGACCCCATAGTACGAGCTATACATGCAGGCCTTGAATGTGGTTTATTCTTAGAAAAATATCCTTATTTAGATATGATTTCTTTCGGACCAACCATTAAAGGAGCACATACACCGGAAGAAAAAATTGATATTGAAACCACAGAAAAATTCTGGGATTTATTACTGGATGTACTAAAAAATATCCCAACCGAATAAATAGTTTGTTTTTTTCATTAATATTGTTGTCCTGTCTGATTTTATCAGGCAGGACTTTTTGATTGTCACACTGAGCCTGACTGCCCTCCTTCGGCGGATAAACCGTCAGACAGGGCTGTCGAAGGGGGAACAATCAAAACAAAGTTATAATAAGATCATCCTGATACCGCATACCGAATGGACAGGCTCAACGAAGGATGGACAGCAAGATTAAATTATGCTACTAACCATTTCCATAGATTTTTTAAAAAATGCTGACATTTATTCAACGGAAATTATCTCACTCCTCATTTTCGCTGGATTTTTAGTTGGCTTTATCAATACCATAGCAGGGAGCGGGACCGTTATCACCTATTCACTTTTTATGATGCTTGGACTCCCCATCAATTTTGCTAACGGAACCATACGTCTGGGCGTAATTATGCAAACCCTGGTTTCTACGTTAAATTTTAAAAAACACAACGCACTGGACTGGAAAAAAGGGTTTAAACTTGCATTACCCGTAGTTATAGGTTCGGTAGCAGGTGCTCAGATAGCCGTTGAGATAAACGAGGCAATATTCGAAAAAATAATGGCCGGAGTACTGTTCATTATGCTGATATTTATTTTTTACCGTCCGGAACACTGGCTAAAAAACCAGATGCATAAAATACAACGTAAACCAACCATATATCAACTGCTTCTGTTCTTTGTTATTGGTGTTTATGGTGGTTTTATACATATTGGTGTGGGTATTTTTTTACTTTCGGCATTGGTTCTTAATGCAGGTTATGATTTGGTTAAAGCCAATGCCATAAAAGTAATGATCGTATTTCTTTACAGCCCGTTTGCTTTAGCGATCTTTATGATGAATGATCAGGTACATTATGGTATGGGACTCATTTCTGCTATAGGAAATATTTTTGGTGGTTATGTGGGTTCCAGGATAGCCATTCAACAAGGAAATAATTTTGTGCGATGGGTACTGATGATTATTATCATCTTATTCTCAGCATATCTGCTCAACATCAACGAACTTATAACAAATTTTGTTAAAGTCTAATTATCGTTAACGGAGTATCTTTATGCAGCTGATCAAGCTTACTTTTATTCCTTGAAAATCCCAACAAATAACCACCCCCTCCTGCACCACACAATTTTAAATAATAAGCCCCCGAATCAATACCCTGTTTCCATATAGATTTGAATTCAGGAAGAATCATTTCTTCAAAAGCCCCATATTGAAAAAGAGAGAGTTGTTTTAAAGTTAAATAAAAGGTTGAATGATCTCCCTCTAGTAATGAATGAATACAACGATTATTTAAATCCAGAAAACGGGTTTTTATATTTTTCTCATATATGGGTATCTCGCATTTATGGCGGAAAAGATGAACAAACTCCTGAGTTGTTCTTGTTTTAGATGTATCAATTAAAAATGGATAAAAAAAGGAAAGGCCTGGATTCACCGGTTGAATGTTATTTCCCTGAACCAGTAATCCCTGGTCCAGAAAACTAACTAACGGATCCAGTCCGGAGCTTTCTCCATGAAAAAAAGATTCGATTAAAGCTAATTGATCTTTTAAAATTATCCATTGATCTTTTGCGGCCCCTTTTTGTATTTTTTTGGAATACTTAGAAAAAACTGCAGCTACTAAAGCACCTGAACTTCCTATGCCATATCCTTCAGGGATTATTGAATCAAAAAACAATCCATGCTTAATATCGGTTTTAAACTGAGTAAGATTAAAAGAATAAAACAAACGGGAATCCTTATTTGCTTTCTCCAAATAGATTGATAGCTGATGAATTAATTTATTGGATTGAATTTGCTGTTGCAGGTTATTCGAATGCTTATCCATAAAATCCAGTTTACCCGAAAATTTTTCGAAAGGAATTAACAGAGCATCCGACTGATAAAGAACAGCATACTCGCCAAACAATAATATTTTTGCATTAAAACTCATGAAAGAATTTGTTTTGGGCCATTCGAAATTTCATCATCTATCCATTTTCCATTTTCGCAAAATTGTAACAGCTCATTTTCAATAAAATCAATCATTTTGGCTTTTATTTTTTCAGGATAAAGAACATGAACATTAGGCCCGGCATCCAGGGTAAAAGCAAAGTTCAGCCGCTGCTTTTGCCTGAACTCCATTAGTTTTTCAATAACAGCTAATGTATTAGGTTTTATTAGAGATAACGAAGGATTCGATGATAACATTAAAGCATGCAAGGTCAGGGCTTCGTTTTCTACAATTTCCATAAATAGCTTTACACCTCCTGACTTTAGCGCCAACAACAGTTTCTCCAGATTTACATTCGCCTGCAAATACCTTGCTTTTGCAAACGGATGATTCTCCATAAGCGTATGCCCGATGGAACTTGAAGAAGTTTTTTGTTCTGAATCAACAATTAGAACTGCATCCCGGTATGTTTTAAATAGATGATGCACCTGCTCATCAATGGGCACAGCATATTCATCGGATGATTCAGTTATCCCTTCATTTATTCCCCATAAAACAGCTTTTCCCGGAACCGATCGGGATGCACTTCCGGAACCCAGCCGCGCTAAAAAGGAAGCTTTTCTGTAAAATTTATCATGACCTGAAAGTGTGTAAAACAGCTCTTGTTCAATACTGCATAAACCATGTGCCAACGCACTGAACGAAGATGCAGAAGATGCTATTCCTGCCGAATGAGGAAAGGTATTCTTACTATAGATCGTAAAATCCAGCTTTTTAAGAAAAGGTAAATACACCGCAATCTTTTCAAAATAATTTTTTATTCTTTTCTCAAAAGGTTTATTCCGTTCATCTTCAAAAAAATATTGAATGCTGGATTCATCATCCCCCTTTTTTTGATAGATGATATTCGTAATTGTTTTCGAATTTTTCAGATTAAAACTCAACGATGGATTCTGTGGCAATTGATCCCCATATTTTCCCCAGTATTTTATCAAAGCAATATTAGAAGGACTCTCCCAGCTTATAGACTGGCTACCCTTCAAATCAAAATTTGCTAAGTTGTATGCTTTTTGTTTATATTGATTTGAGATTAACTTATCGTTCATAATACCAATCTTTTATAGGGAAAGATAATATCCAGTCCTTTTTTATTGAAATAGTTTTTCACATCATCCGGTTCGCCTTCACAGGTTGCCATCACAAAATCTCCACCCCACGCTCCCAGTGATTTCACAGCGCCTTTAAAATCAGGGAAATATTTTGATTTGACCGTCGATTCGTTGATGGTTTTTGATATAATTTCTTCATGCTCATGGATATATTTTTCAAATTCATGTAAACTATCAGACTGAAGAAATCTGGTGGTTAACTGAGAAATACGCTCAGCCTCTTTCTTTTTGTTTTTAACTTTTTCCTTATATTTTAATACACTTTGCAATGAGTCCTGCTTTTTACCCAGATACACCAAATATATTTTATTCAGAAAATCGGGCTCAAAATTTACAGGCTGAATTACCGGTTTATCCTGATATTGATACAAAATTGCACTGTCAGAGCGTGCACAGGAAATATCATAACCCGAACCGTCAAACAATGAAAAAAATAGCTCATATGGATTGATATCAGACCAATACGCCAGATTAGAAATTAAAGAAGAACTGCTTCCCAGTCCCCAGTCCGGTAAAATTTCAAGGTGTGTTTTGATTTGAATGCCCTGATCTACTGAAAGCACATTGCTTTGATTCTTGATATAACTCAATAACTTTTGCAGGTATTGTGCTATAGCTAAATCATTGGTATCAAGGATATTTAAAGAAACCAGGTCGAATGTAGCCACAAACCACAACTTATCTTTTATGTACGATTCCCAGTTAATTTCAAGACATACATCACTGTTTTCTTCTACAAGTAATCGTTGTCCCACCTTCAAGGGTACTGCCAATGCCTGCGAACCATCCATTACAAAGTATTCTCCTGTTAATAACAATTTGCCCTTGGAATAAAAAGAATAACTCATTGTGTTGTATTCTCTTTTAAAGATGACAAATATTCCTGCACGGCTTTGTATGAAACTTTCCTGTCTTTAAAATGAGCTGCCGCTTTTTTCTTTTCCATTTCATCAGCATTCATGGAGTTAAGAATATTGTTCAGGTGAAAACGCATATGTCCTTTTTGAATACCTGATGTGGTAAGAGCTTTAATGGCCGAAAAAGTATTGGCTAATCCAGTAGCTGCAGTTATCTCCATCAATTCACGAGCCGAAGGATTATCTAATATCTCCATGGAAAGTTTAGCCAGCGGATGCATGTTGGTTAATCCTCCAACAGTCCCCAAGGCCATTGGTATTTTTAGTGAGTATCTGAATTTCCCTTCGTTGATTTCGACCTGTGTTAAACTTTTATAATGCCCCTCTCTGGAAGCGAAAGAATGTCCGCAGGCTTCAATTGCCCTGAAATCATTTCCGGTAGCCAGTACAACCGCATCAATGCCGTTATAAATCCCTTTATTGTGGGTTGTAGCTCTGTAAATATCAGTATTTGCAATATCCACAGCCCTTTTAAACTTACTTGCAAACGCTTCAGGTGTTAATTCTCCGGATATTTCGGATAACTGATCAACCGGGCATTCAACAACGCACTCTACAATACTTTCCGGCGTGTGGTTCGATAAAATAGCCATAATAATTTCACCATTCTTTTCTTTGCCCTGAAAATTTGTACTCATATAATTTTTAAAAGTACCTGCCATTTGCTCCAAGACAGAATTTATAATATTGGCCCCCATAGCATCTACGGTTTCGAACGAAACTTTTAGCTGATAATAATCTTCTAATTTATCAGTAAAATCAATAAGTTCAATATTTGTAACTCCACCACCCCGCTTTTCCATGTTTGCAAGCAAAGATTCAGAGTCTTTAATCAACTGATCTTTAATATCATTCATTTGACTCAATAAAACCGCAGAGTCGCCATTCCACTGAAAATGCACCTGTCCCACTTTGGTTGTCGAAATAACATTGGACGTAAATCCGCCTTTGTCGAACCAAAACCTGGCCGCTGCCGAAGCCGCTGCCACCACCGAACTCTCTTCAATTACCATAGGCACAAAATAGTACTTTCCGTTAATCATAAAGTTAGGGGCTATGCTGTAAGGCAAAAAGTAGTTTGATAGTACATTTTCGCTAATCTCTTCCAACGTTGACTGAATCTGTTTATCTTTTACCTTAAACTCATTCAAAATATTAAAGCGCTCTGTTTCCTTATTTAGCTTCTTCGCAATTAACTCAAGCTTTTCAGGATTACTTAATTTCGAAAATCCGCCTATATATTGATTTTTTTTCATCGTTTAATCCTTTATTGTTAAATATGTATAAGCCATTTGCAATCCTTTAAGCTGGTACTGAATATACTCACGCAATTTATCATAATCTTCGCGGGCATAGCGCAGCATAGTTGATGCCTGTCCATACACAGACGGCAACCGGCTTTTTTGCATCAAATAATAACCATCCAAAAAAGAACGTACTCCGCCTGAAACGATAATCTGTTTACATTGAACTTCGCTCGAATTATTTACCATTGTATTGATATCGTCAATCATTTGGACGGCACTATTTCCCACTTTGGAAAAAGGCTCCAGCATCTCTTTTACAATAGGCATACTGCGCTTTAGCTCTACTTTAGAAAAATTTGTCCCGCCATATGCACCCAGCTCAATTGCTTCCAAAGGCAGGTTTAACAATTCTTTTAAGCTTTCCGGGCCAAAGCCCTGCCCTACTTCTTTTACGATAACTTTTAGTTTTGTCTTCTCCAAAAATTTCTTTATCGTTTCCAAAGGTGATTGAGTCAGAATATCACCCTCGGGCTGCAGCCATTCCTGTATAGGATTTACATGAATAACCAATCCATCAGCTCGTAATTTTGTAACCAGATCAACAATTTGCTGTATCTTATTCTGTCTAATTGACTGCTCAACCTGACTAATCCCTAAATTGGCATAAAAAGGGAGATCCTGACCAATAACATCTCTTAAATCGAAATGACTCAGGTATTCATCACTTTCCAGTAAAGTGCGGCACGAACCTAATCCCATGCCTAACCCATACTCGTTACAGGCTCTGGCTAAATTGGTATTGATGACTTTGGCATATTCGGTTCCACCGGTCATACTTGAAATCCACAACGGATTTTTCATGGTCTTGCCCAAAAACTGAATGGACAAATCATCCTGTTTCGGGTGTGGTTTTAATATCGGTTCGTAGTTAAACCGATCATCGTGCTCAATGGCCGATGACTGTGAATTCAATGCCAAATCAATATGATCTTTCTTTCGTTTTTCCATAACACTCAGTTTTTAAATCCCCATCTCTTTACCGATAACCATTTTTAAAATCTCGGAAGTTCCTTCTCCGATACTTAATATTCGCTGGTCGCGATAAAACCTTTCGATGTCATTATCTTTAAATAAACCATAGCCACCAAAAATCTGAACGGCTTCATCAGCAATTTCCCTGGCAATTTGCGATGTATACAATTTAGAGATAGCTGCTTGTTTGGAAAAGGGCATTTTATTATCTTTTAACCAGCAGCTGGTATAAAGATAGTTTCGTGCTAATTCGATTTTTACTTCCATATCAACCAGTTTGTGGGAAATAACCTGAAACTGATTCAGGCTTGAACCAAATTGCTTTCGCATTGCAGAATATTCTTTGGCCATATCCAGAGCACCTTGTGCCAAACCTAGTCCAATGGCTGCAACAGAAAGCCTCCCGGCATCAAGAGTTTCCAAAATAATGCGCAAACCTTGACCCTGATTGCCCAGCAGGTTTTCTTTAGGTACTTCGGTATTTTGAAATGTTAATCGTCCTGTATCCGCAGCCCGCCATACCATTTTGTTTTTAATACTTTCGGCTTGATATTTTGAATTTTCTCTTTCCACTAAAATGGCTGAATATTCTTTCCTGGCTGGATCACAGCTTGTATTCGCCAATAATGTAACACCCATAGAAATTGCTGAAGCCGAATTGGTGATAAATATTTTTTGCCCGTTTACCATCCAGTAATTGTTTTCTAATCTGGCTGTGGTTTCTATTGCTTTAGCATCGGAGCCTGCATTGGGTTCAGTTAAACCAAAACCCCAAACATACTGTCCGGTAGTTAATTTAGGTAACAATCGCTGTCTTTGATCATCCGTTCCGTATTTGAAAATTGGAGATAATCCTAATGAGTTATGCGCTGCAACCGTAGCTGCTTGCGAACTATCGATCCGAGCCAACTCTTCAACAGCGATAATATAAGATAGCGTATCCAGTTCCTGCCCGCCATATGTTTTTGGAATAGTAATCCCAAACAGTCCCTGTTGACCCATTTTATGAGTGATATCTGCAGAAAATTCCGAGTGCTCATCCAATTTTTGAGCGATTGGTTTAATTTCTTTTAACGCAAACTCCCTGACTTGCGATCTTAAATTTTCGTGTTTATCCTGAATTAATGGATGATATATATTTCTATTCATTACTTATTTGAATTTTAAAATATGAATTAAAATCATTTACTGTTGTTCCACGCTGGTTTTCTTTTTTCTAAAAAAGCAGAAATGCCTTCAAATGCTTCTTTCGATATTTTTAACCGGCCAATTGAATTTGCCGTTAAATCATTCATTTGATCATGATTCAAGCCCTTTTTTAGTTCTCTGATTAAACATTTAATTTCTTTTATTCCGTTTGGTGATGCGCTTATGATATCGTTTATTAATGATTCTAGAGTCTGTTCCATTTCATGCTGACCTAATGCAAAATCAACCAGGTTATACTGCAAAGCTTCAATCGCTTTAATTCTCTTACCGGTAAACATCAATAATTTGGCTTTGTGTTCGTTTAAGCGCGTCAGCATATAAGGCAATATCGTGGATGGTGCTAATCCGATTTTTACTTCAGAAAATGAAAATACAGTATCTTTTTCGGCAAGAACAATATCAGCTGCTGCTAACAATCCGTTCCCACCACCAAAAACATTTCCGGTTGCCACAGCTATAACAGGCTTTGAAAAATAATAAATCTGACTTAAGCATTGGGTCCATAACTTTCCATCTTGCAAATTTTCATTAAAGCCTGATTTGTTTTTTGTCAGCATATTTTTTAAATCTGCTCCGGCACTGAACGATTTCCCTTTTCCCCTTAAAATAATTACACGAATAGTATTATCATTGTTCAGAAGTTGAAAACTTTCCGTCAACTCCTGCAGCATTTCGTTATTTACCGCATTCTGCAGATCCGGCCTGTTGAGCCAGACCGTTGCGGTATACTTGTCAATATCGACTTGTATGGTATGATAATCTTTCATTCTACTACATTCTGTAAATTCCGGGTTTGTAATCAGGTATTTCTTTATTTGCTGCGATGGAAAGTCCCAGAGCGATCATTTTTCGGGTATCCAGCGGATCAATAATCCCATCGTCCCAAATTCTGGAAGTACTGTAATACGCTGAACCTTCCTGCTCATATCTTTCAGTAATCTGCTTTTTCAACTCTTCTTTGTTATCCGAACCATTTTTTTTAACACTCCATAACACTTCTGCTGCCTGTCTGCCGCCCATCACAGATATTTTAGCATTGGGCCAGGTAAACAGCAAATTTGGATTATAAGCTCTGCCCGCCATGGCATAATTTCCTGCACCGTGCGATCGACCGTAAATAATGGTAATTTTAGGAACATTGGTATTGGATACAGCATGAACCATTTTAGCTCCATCCTTGGCAATTCCTTTATGTTCGGCATCCTTTCCTACCATAAACCCGGATATGTTATGCAAAAAAACGAGCGGTATTTTTCGAATACTGCACATTTCAATAAAATGTGTTCCTTTTAAAGCTGATTCGGAAAACAGTACTCCGTTGTTGGCAATAATTCCAACCGTTTGTCCTTTAATCCTGGCAAAGCCAGTAACCAAGGTTTTTCCGTAGTTGGGTTTAAACTCCTGAAACCTGCTTCCATCTATAATTCGGGCAATAATTTCGTAAGGATTCATCCATCGTGAACTCTGTGAATGAATAATACCATATAACTCCTTAGCGGGATATAAGGGTTCTTCAACTTTCTCAGAGCGTTGGACTGACTTTTTGGGCTTTGGCAAATTTTCAAAAATATTCCGGCAAACCTGAATGGCTTCTTCTTCTGTTTTTGCCATATAATCAGCAACACCTGAAATGTGCGTATGTGCATTAGCTCCACCCAGATCTTCGGCCGAAACTGTTTCTCCAATGGCTGCTTTTACTAAGGGTGGGCCTGCCAGGAAAATTGTTCCCTGGTTTTCCACTATTATCGATTCGTCGCTCATGGCAGGAATGTAAGCTCCACCCGCTGTACACGATCCCATGACCATAGCAATCTGGGGAATTCCGGCTGCCGATAAGCGGGACTGATTATAAAAAATCTTTCCAAAATGATCCTTGTCGGCAAAAACATTGGCCTGCTCAGGAAGAAAAATCCCACCCGATTCAACAATATAAACACAAGGAAGATGATGCTCATAAGCAATTTCCTGTGCTCTTAAATGTTTTTTGATGGTTTCATTAACATAAGTTCCTCCCTTAACCGTGGGATCATTAGCAATTATTATACTCTCAATACCCTGAATGATTCCTATTCCGGTTACAATACCGGCAGAATGGAATTTAGCTTCGTACAAATCATTGGTGGCCAAAGCTGAAAATTCGTAAAATTCTGTTTGACTATCTATAAGTGCATTAATCCGTTCTCTGGCTAACCATTTCCCTTTTGATTTGTGCTTCTGAACGTACGGATCATCATTCCTTTCGGTTACTTTTTGCAACTTTTTTTTGAAATCATCAATAATCTGAATGGTTTCGTTATAATTGCTCTTATACTCATCTGAACCGGTTTTTACATTAGATTTTAATACCGTTAGATCGTTCATTTCGTTCGTTTTAAAATAGTTGAGTGTTGCCGTTAAATTCATTGTATATCGTCTTTTTAAAACAGGAATATGCTGAATATTACTTAGCAGGTAATACCCAGCATTCCTTTTCATTTAAGTATTTGCACCAGAAAAAATCATGCAAACACCATTTATTTAAATTAATTTATAGATTACCACATCGATGATTAATCCCAACAAAAAGAGCATTCCAAAGGATCTGTTAAATACAAATGCACGATGAACCAAATACAAAGGCCATCCCTGCCCCAGCTCACCTTCGGGTACTTTATCGGGTCGTTTTTTAGCCATTACTTTGGATTCTTTTATAAACTTTGGAACAGAAAAGATTACCAATAAAATAGCAGGTCCTAACTGCCCTGTAACCACAAGATAAATAACGAGTGCATATTGTAAAATCCATAATCCGATAACAGAATACCGCGATGCTTTTTCACCAATAATTACCGGTAAGGTCTTAATTCCTTTAGCTTTATCTTCTTCGAGCTTATCGGTATGCTTTCCAAGCAAAACAGTTGTCGGCCCAAATGCATATACGAGGCTAACCAGAGCAACCCAGTTACTCCATTCGCCACCCGAAACAACAAAGTAAGTTCCGCCAATCATTAGTGGTCCCCAGACTAAAACAACAGAAATTTCGCCCAATCCGAAATATTTTAATGGCCAGGTATAAAACAACAGGAAAAATAATCCGGGTATTAAAACCCACAAGGTCTGTAATCCTACCTGGTAAGTAATCATTAAGCCGGCAAATAGAGCCAATAAACCGGTTACCACAATAAATGCGATAAACTTACCTTTGGACATAAATCCATTTTCCAATGGATGTGGCCCATATTGTGCCCGGTAGTAATTATCTTTATCTACCCCTTTTTTATAGTCTACATAATCGTTTAGGAGATTATTAGTGGCATGCGCTAACACCAAACCAAAAAAACTTAACACAAATATCGTCCATGAAAAATTCCCGTCGCGGTAAGCTAATAGTCCGCCAATACCTGCAGCAATAGCTGTCATAATAAATACAGCAGCACGACTGGCAATAAGCCATCGAGAAATTAAGTCGTAACTATTCCATTCTTCCTTAGAAACCCTGGGAATAACTCTTAAAGCATTTATCCATACTTTGAACATATCTTAATAATTTAGATTAAACATCATTTTATCTCTTGTTTTGATAAACAACGAAAACCAAAAAATGTTAACAGATATTAAGATTTGTTTCTCTTTTAATATAAATATTTTACTTTTGGACTGAATAGCAGAAATTTTATCCTTATATAATCATACAAAGAATATATTTTCCAAGAATAATTTTGATTTTAAAAAACATGTACGTATAATTGCACTATCAAAACAGACAAAAATGAATTTACAATTTGTACATACTGTTCATCATCACCATCATCACGTTGGTACGGGCATAGTATGCAAAATTTTGTAGATTCCTAAAAATATAATTAACAATTAAAGGGCTTGCAAATTTTGCAGGCCCTTTTTGATTTAGCCCCTTATTAAGCATATTGATTTTTTGGTTCCTTTTAGGGTCAGGGCAAAACAAAAAATCAAATAAAAGAAACAAAATGAACCAAAAACATCATCATATTCATCATCATTCGAGTGAAAAACACACCCGACAGAAGATACTATGACTTGTTTTAAAATTCAATAAATGAAATTAAAAGGTCTGCAGTTCTCTGCAGGCCTTTTTTGTTAAACAAAAATCAACAACGTAAAAAATGGAAAAATTAAAAATTGCAGTACAAAAATCAGGACGATTAAGTGAAAAATCCATTCAATTATTACAGGAATGTAATATTAAATTAACCAACGGAAACCGGAAACTGATATCGGTTTCTTCCAACTTTCCCATCGAAATATTGTATTTGCGGGATGATGATATTCCTCAATACATCAACGACAGGGTCGCGGACATTGGCATAGTGGGTGAAAATGAAATGCTTGAGAAGGACTATCCACTCACAATTTATCAGCGACTGGGTTTTGCCAAATGCCGTCTCTCGCTGGCTATCCCGAAAACAGAAAACTACCAGTCAATAAACTACTTCCAGCATAAAAAAATTGCCACCTCCTATCCTTCCATTCTAAAAACCTTTCTCAAGGAAAACAATATAAATGCCGAAATACACCAAATCAGTGGTTCTGTAGAAATATCACCAAGTATCGGTTTGGCCGATGCCATTTTCGATATTGTGAGCTCTGGCAGTACCTTAATCAGTAATGGTTTAAAAGAAGTGGAGAAAGTAATAAATTCGGAAGCAGTAATTATTGGAAACAAAAATTTAGAAAGCCAAAAAGCTAAAATTTTGGAAGATTTGCTGTTTCGTATACGAGCCATCCAAACGGCCAATTCTAATAAATACATTTTACTAAATGCACCGAAAAATAAATTAAATGAAATCATTGAAGTTATTCCGGGAATGAAAAGCCCTACCATCATGCCTTTGGCCGAAGATGACTGGTATTCACTGCACTCTGTTGTTAACGAAGATAAATTCTGGGAGATCATCGATAAACTAAAGAATGCAGGTGCGCAAGGAATCTTAGTTGTACCCATAGAAAAAATGATTCTTTAAAAACAGGACAACCATGAAAATAGTTGAATATCCAAATCAAAAAGAGTTACAAGAAGTACTTAAACGCCCGGTTTTTGAGGTCACCCAACTGGAAAAAACAGTTCAGGAAATCATCAAAAGTGTTAAGACAAAGGGCGATCAGGCATTAAAAGAACTGAGCCGACAGTTTGACAAGGTTGAGGTTAAAAATCTAAAAGTTACCTCAGAACCTATTGACTATGTTGAACAACTCATTCCAAATGAATTAAAAAGAGCGATGCAGCTTGCGGCAGAAAATATTGCAAAATTTCACAAAGCACAAATTCCGGCCGAGATTTCTATGGAAACGACACAGGGAATAACCTGCTGGCAAAAGCCTGTCCCTGTCGAAAAAGCAGGTCTGTACATTCCGGGAGGTTCAGCTCCGTTAATTTCTACCGTGTTAATGTTAGCTATTCCCGCTCGATTAGCTGGATGTAAGGATATTATACTCTGCACACCACCTAATGAAGATGGAAGTGTCAACCCTGCTGTACTTTATGCCGCAAAGATTTCGGGTGTCACCGATATTTTTATTTGCGGTGGAGCACAAGCTATAGCTGCAATGGCTTATGGAACAGAATCTATTCCTAAAACCGACAAAATATTTGGACCCGGAAACCAGTATGTCACTATGGCAAAGCAAATCATTGCCTCGCAGGGTATAGCTATCGATATGCCTGCAGGTCCATCGGAGGTAATGGTTTTAGCCGATGAAACAGCCAATCCTGAATTTATAGCTTCCGATTTGCTATCACAAGCTGAACACGGCCCTGACAGCCAGGTTATGTTAGTTACCAACAGCAATAACTTAGCAATTCAGACTTTAAGCTGTTTAAAAAAACAATTGGAAAGTTTACCTAGAAAGGATATTGCGATGCAATCGCTAAAATCGGGAACCATTTTACTTGTAAAAAACAAGCAGGAAATGATTGAGATAAGTAATCAGTATGCCCCGGAGCACCTGATTATTTCGACAAACAATACCGATGAGCTGGCACAGCAAATTACACAGGCCGGCTCTGTTTTTCTGGGAAATTATACCCCCGAAAGTTTGGGCGACTATGCCTCAGGCACGAATCATACGCTGCCAACCAATGGGTTTGCCAGAAGTTACAGTGGATTAAATATGGATGCATTTTTTAAGAAGATAACGTTTCAGAAAGCAACAAAAGAAGGATTGGAGCTCATAGGTCCTATTGTGGAAAAAATAGCCGATACAGAACAGTTGCAGGCCCACAAAAATGCTGTGAGCATCAGACTTAAAAACAATCAATGATGAAGACAAAAACTGATTTTGATGTGCTAAAAATAGTTAGGCCAAATATCTTAAAATTGAAGCCTTACCAATCGGCACGTGAACAAATAAACGATGAAGATGCTATTTTACTTGATGCCAATGAGAATCCTTTTTCCTCAGGTTATAACCGTTACCCGGATCCACTGCAACGGGAGCTAAAAATGGCTATCGGAAAATGGAAAAACCTGTCCCCTGATAACCTGTTTTTGGGTAATGGCAGTGATGAAATTATCGATTTACTAATTCGTGCATTTTGTATTCCCGGTAAAGATTCTGTTATTATCAATGTTCCAACATATGGCATGTACGAAGTGTGTGCGAAAATTAATGATGTGAATGTTATTCGCGTTGCTTTGGATAACAATTTCCAGATTGTTCCGGAAGAATTGCTTGCCGCTGCTGCCAACTCAAAAATAGTATTTATCTGCTCACCCAATAACCCAACAGGCAACCTTATCCGAAAGGACTTAATGCTGGAAGTTCTTGAAAAATTTAAAGGTATTGTGGTAGTTGATGAAGCCTATATTGATTTTGCCGATGAACCGGGAGCGATTGCAGAGCTTCAAAGATATCCAAACCTGGTGATTCTGCAAACCTTTTCGAAAGCACGTGCAATGGCAGGTATCCGGATAGGTATGGGTTTTATGAATACGGAAATCATCCAAATTTTAAATAAAATAAAATATCCCTATAACATCAGCAAACCAAATCAGGAAGCTGCACTAAAAGCCTTGAAAAATAATTCTTTCCCATCAGGGATAAAAGCAGTTAAAGAACAAAAGGAATGGCTGGTTTCTGAACTACAAAAGCTTAATACCGTAAATAAAGTATACCCTTCTGATGCAAACTTTCTACTGGTAAAGTTTCAAAATCATCAGGATATATTTAAGTACTTAAAAAGAAAAGGCATCGTCGTACGCGACCGATCGAAGGAACCTGACTGCGAACGTTGTTTACGCATTACCATTGGTAAACCTTATGAAAACAGGATACTTATGACCTGTTTGAAACATTTTGAACAAATAAAAAATATAAAATGATGAAAAAAATATTGTTTTTAGATCGTGATGGAACCATCATTAAAGAGCCCGAAGACGAGCAGATAGACAGTCTGGAAAAACTGGAGTTTATTCCGGGCGTATTTCGGGTTTTGTATCAACTCATCAACCAATTCGATTATGAACTGATTATGGTTTCGAATCAGGACGGGTTGGGCACCAGAAAATACCCTGTAAAATCATTTAAAATAGTACAGGAAAAAATTTTAAAAACATTTGCAGGTGAAGGAATTCACTTTAAGGATATTCTGATTGATTGCTCATTTCCGGAAGAAAAAAAGCCAACCCGTAAACCGGGGAAAGGATTAGTGGATAAATATCTGAATGAGATGTTAGACTTTGAAAAGTCATTTGTTATAGGTGACCGCTTAACAGATTTACAGTTAGCACAGAATATGAATGTAAATGGAATTTTATTGGGTGATATTCATGATGTTCATATGGCCAACGATAAAGCGCTATTTCATGGTAGTAATTGGGATGAAATATTAGAAATCATTAAAAGAAACTATCGAACCGCTAATGTTGTAAGAAACACTGAAGAAACTCAAATAGCCGTTCAGTTATCATTGAATGGGGAAGGAAAAACCGATGTTTTTACCGGTTTAAAATTCTTTGACCATATGCTGGAGCAGCTTGGAAAGCACTCGGGTGTAGATCTTTCGGTAAAAGTAGATGGGGATTTGGATATTGACGAACACCATACCATCGAAGATACAGCTATAGCTCTGGGCAAAGCTTTCCGCAAAGCTCTGGGAAACAAAAAAGGGATAGAACGCTACGGTTTTGTCTTACCCATGGATGATTCTCTGGCCCAGGTGTCAATTGATTTAGGAGGAAGACCATGGTTCGTTTGGGATGTAAATTTTAAACGCGAAAAAATTGGTGACATGCCTACGGAAATGTTTTATCACTTTTTTAAATCATTTTCTGATGCAGCCCAATGCAACCTGAACGTAAAAGTTGAAGGAAACAACGAACACCATAAAATTGAGTGCATTTTTAAAGCATTGGGAAGAAGTATTAAAATGGCAGTAAAACAAGAACAATATACTTATGCCATTCCATCAACAAAAGGGGTTTTATAATTTGAAACTTGAGATTAATATGAAAATAGCAATTATAAAATACAATGCAGGGAATATTCAGAGTGTGGCTTTTGCGCTGGAAAGGCTGGGGATAAAACCCGTTGTTACCGATGATCCTGAAATCATTCAGAAAGCAGACAAAGTAATATTTCCCGGAGTAGGCGAAGCTTCCTCAACAATGAACTACTTACATCAGTCGAAACTCGATATACTGATTCCAAATTTAAAACAACCGGTACTGGGAATCTGTTTGGGCATGCAGTTAATGTGTAACTTTTCTATGGAAGGTAACACCCGCTGTTTGGGGATATTTGATGAAAGAGTGAAAAAATTTCTACCGAAAAACAAAGTACCCCATATGGGCTGGAATACAATAAATAACCTAAAAGGCCCAATATTTAAGGATCTGCCAAAAAACAGCTATGTGTATTTTGTGCATAGTTATTTTGTAAATACAAGTTTATACAGCATTGCTGAATGTAACTATATTCAACCATTCAGTGCGGCTTTACAAAAAAACAATTTTTTCGCTACTCAGTTTCACCCTGAGCGTAGTGGAAAAACAGGTGAAATCATTTTAAAAAACTTTGTAACGTTATGATAGAAATAATACCAGCAATCGATTTAATGGACGGTCAATGTGTAAGGCTGTCGCAAGGAAAATACAACCAAAAAACGGTATACTCCAGTCAACCTGCACTTGTTGCTAAAGCATTTGAAAATCAGGGATATAAACGTTTACACCTGGTTGATTTAGATGGTGCCAAATCGGGAAAACCAAAGAACTTGAGTGTTTTAAATGATATTTGTGCAACAACAAAGCTAACGGTTGATTATAGCGGAGGTATTCGAACCGAAGCCCAGGTAAAAACGGTTATTGATGCAGGTACCGATTTTATCGGGATTGGAAGTCTCGCCGTTAAAGAACATGATACCCTTAAAAAAATTATTCAGCAATTTGGTGCAGAACGATTTATTATTGCTTCCGATATTTTCAATAATAAAGTTTATATCAATGGTTGGTTAAAAGAAACGAATACCGATATTTTTGACCTGGTATCAGCATACAGTAAACTTGGCGTTAATAAATTTATGTGCACAGATATCTCTCGTGATGGCATGCTAACAGGGGTTAATGTAGATTTCTATAAATCATTAAAAGAAAAATTTAGTGATAGATACATTATTGCCAGTGGTGGAGTAAGTTCAAAAAAAGATATTTACGATCTGGAAAAAGCAGGTGTTGATGCCGTTATTGTAGGAAAAGCATTTTACGAAGATATAATTCCGGTAGAAAATTTAACTTTAAAGCAATGTTAGCCAAACGAATTATTCCATGTCTGGATATTAAAGACGGACAAACCGTTAAAGGGATTGAGTTCGAAAACCTCAAATCGGTAGGTGACCCGGTAGAGCTGGGTAAATATTACAGCGATAACGGAGCCGATGAATTGGTATTTCTGGATATCACAGCATCGCATGAAAAGCGTAAAACGTTGAGTGAGCTGGTTACCCGTATAGCTAAGGAAATAAATATTCCGTTTACTGTGGGCGGAGGCATTTCAAGTCTCCAGGATGCAGAGGCTATCCTTTCTGCCGGTGCGGATAAAATAACGGTTAACTCAGCAGCTATAAACAACCCTGAGTTAATAAGAGGAATAGCACAAAAATTTGGCAGCCAGTTTATTGTCCTGGCCATTGATGCACGATGGGAAAATAATCAATGGATGGTTTATAAAAACGGAGGCAGAATAAAAACAAAATTAGAGCTTTTTAGCTGGGCCAAACAAGCACAATCTCTGGGTTGTGGTGAAATTTTATTTACTTCAATGAATCATGATGGAACAAAAAACGGTTTTGCCCTGGAGCCACTGAAACTACTAGCTGAAAATTTAAACATACCGGTAATAGCTTCAGGTGGCGCAGGATCGATAAAAGATTTTGAGACTGTCTTTAGCTATGCAAACGTAGAAGCCGCTTTGGCTGCCAGTGTTTTTCATTATAATGAAATTGAGATAAAAAAACTTAAGCGAAAACTGTCTTTACACGGTATTTCTATAAGAGATTAATTGTTTCACCCAATGATAGAAGCCTAGAGCTACCAGCTTCAAGCTTAAAAATTACGATAAAATTCAAAATAGATTGAAAATGATAGAAAACTTAGACTTTAACAAACTATCCGGGCTAATACCCGCAATAATCCAGGATTATAATACCAAAGAAGTATTAATGCTTGGATTTATGAACCAGGAAGCCTATGAAAAAACAATGGAAGAACAATTGGTTACCTTTTTCAGTCGTACACGCAAAACGTTGTGGACTAAAGGCGAAACAAGCGGCAATTTTTTGGCAGTAAAAGAGATCATCACGGATTGTGACAATGATACCTTGCTCATTATGGTTCAACCTACAGGGCCGGTTTGTCATACAGGCAATAAAACTTGTTTTGGCATATCAGGGATGGAATTTGACTTAAACTACCTCCAAAACATCATTAATCAACGAAAAAAAGAGATGCCTGTAAACTCCTATACAACAAAGCTTTTCGAAAAAGGCATCAATAAAATTGCACAAAAAGTAGGGGAAGAAGCCGTTGAGTTAATCATAGAAGCAAAAGACCCTAATGATGACTTATTTTTAAACGAAGCCGCCGATTTAATTTATCACCTGCTGGTACTATTGTCAGCAAAAAATTATGAATTAAAAGATGTGGTAAACGTTTTAGAAAAAAGGCATAAAAGTTAAATGATTATTATTTATTCATCTAAAACCATTTAAATCATGAAAAAAACATTGACTTTTTTTATCTGCTTCTTTTTAACAACAACAGCTCTATTTTCGCAAGAAAAAAAATCACAAGAGCTAAAACCTGTTCTTCTGGTTATGGACGTTCAACATGTATATCTCGATATGATGGACCAGACGGATAAAGATCAGGCTTTTGATTACATTAATGCAGCCATATGGTTATTCGAAAAATATGATCTGCCGATTATCCGGGTATATCATCAGGATAAAGAAAGAGGGCCCGAGGAAGATTCTGAAGCTTTTAAGTATGCCCAAGAGATAAATATTAAAGATGACTTTCCGATGGTAATCAAGCATTACGGCAATGCATTTAACCAGACCAATCTTGGCCAACTTCTTAAAGAAGAAGAAGTGAATACCGTCTTTTTATGCGGTCTAAGTGCTACAGGCTGTGTACTTTCAACCTATGTTGGCGCTGAAGATTGTGATTACGATGTTTTTATGATTGAAAATGCATTGCTGAGTCCAAATGCCGAACAAACTGACTTTATTGAAAAAATAAAACGATCGGTTAATTTTGATATGCTAAATTTTTTATTGGGATACACTCAGTAAAAAAATTATAAAACGTAAATAACAAGTATAATAAACAAATCATAATTACATAGTTTACAGCATTGATACAGATTTTAGTGAATTATGATTGTTTTCAAAATATTTTTATATATTTGTTTAATAATAAAACAATGATGAACAACCAATCTATCACATATTATTATTTCTACTTTTATTACTCACAATAAAGGCAGGAAATATTATGTGAAAAATATAAAAATATTTAAAACACGAAGGTCCTGCCAACAGCAGGGCCTTTTTTATTTATAAATTTTACATTATGAAAGTGCATAATAGAGCAGCCGCTTATTTTTTCTTTTTTGGATATTATTATTTTCATCATATCCCGGGACAGCTATGCTTAAACTAAAAGTATAAAAGCAAAATATAAAAAAAGCGTCCCGGGAAAGTCCGGGGCGCTTTTTTTATTTATCGGGGAATGAAAATTCAGGAAATTACAGGTGCTTTCAACGAAAAAACGGCAAGGAATATAAAAGATGATATCAATCACAAAATCAGTTATTTAACCAAATACATCATTTAAAACATGAAACCAGCAAACAGAATTAATCAAGTTCATGAGTATTACTTTTCAATCAAACTCAAAGAAATAAAAGCATTACAAAATCAAGGAATCGCAATCATTAATTTGGGTATCGGCAGTCCTGATCTTCCTCCCCATCCTGATGTTATCAGTGAGCTAAATAAAACTTCACACGATCCGGAAAGTAATATGTATCAGCCATATCGTGGAATCAATGAATTAAAGGATGCTTTTAGCAACTGGTATAATAGAATTTATCATGCTGCACTTAATCCCGAAAAAGAAATATTACCCTTAATAGGATCCAAAGAAGGGATTACGCATATATCCATGGCATTTTGTAATCCGGGCGACCGTGTTTTAATACCAAACCCAGGTTACCCGGCATACGCGTCTGTATCTAAATTATTAAATCTGGATATTCAATATTATAATTTAATTGAAGAAAATAATTGGTTGCCCGATTTTAATGAGCTTGAATCACTTTGTAATGAAAGATGTAAAATTTTGTGGATGAATTATCCACATATGCCTACCGGAAAAGTGGCCAGCAGGGAAAATTTACGAGACATAGTGATGTGGGCTAAATACAGAAATATTTTACTGGTTAATGATAATCCATACAGTCTGATATTAAATGATGCTCGGGTAAGTGCATTAAATTGTTTAAATGAATATCAGGATATAATTGAGTTAAACTCTTTAAGCAAATCCTTTAACATGTCCGGATGGCGTATCGGAATGTTAGGGGGAAATGAAGAAAATATAAATCACATTTTAAAAGTAAAAAGTAATTTTGATTCAGGAATGTATAAACCTATTCAGTTAGCTGCTGTTAAGGCATTAAATCTTGATACTACCTGGGTTCAAAATCTAAACTACGAATATAACCAAAGAAAGCAATTAATCCTTTCGATGCTCGACCTTCTTGAATGCAGTTACAGCAGCGATGGTTCCGGATTATTTGTGTGGGCAAAAATTCCAGAAAGTTTTTCAAATGCTTATGAATTTGCTGATTACCTTTTATATGTGCTGGGCATATTTGCAGCGCCCGGGAGTATTTTTGGCAATAACGGGAACAGTTATATTCGGGTTTCATTATGTGCAAACCAGGAAACACTTAATGAAGCATTAAACAGAGTAACAGTTTTAAAACAAACATTACCATGCAAATAAGCATTATAGGATTAGGATTAATAGGTGGTTCCATAGCAATAGATTTGCGCAAGCGTGGATTTGCAAGAAGAATAACAGGAGTTGAAACAAATCATTTGCATGCACACACAGCATTAAATATTGGAATGGTAGATGAGATTTTAGGATTAAATGAAGCGATAGAAAACTCTGATTTAATCATAATGGCTATTCCAGCCAATGAAACCATCAGTTTATTACCAAAAATTCTCGACCGGGTTAATGATCAAATCGTAACTGATACCTGTTCTATTAAAGGTAATATTACTGAGCGAATAAAGTATCATAACAAGAGAGCAAACTATGTGGCATCTCATCCCATGGCAGGAACAGAACATTCAGGACCGTGGGCCGCGCAATCGGGATTATATGATGGTAAAGCAGTAATTTTTTGCGATGTGGAAGATAGTTCGCCGGAGGCATTAAAAATTGTGCGTAAAATGTACGACTACCTTAATATGCGTCACATATACATGAATGCATATAACCATGATGTGCATGTTGCTTATGTTTCTCATATATCGCATATAAGTTCATTTGCATTAGCCCTTACGGTTTTAGACAAAGAAAAAAATGAAAAAAATATTTTCGACTTAGCCAGTGGAGGATTCGACTCAACAGTACGTTTGGCTAAGAGTTCTGCAGAAATGTGGACCAATGTTTTTGAAAACAATGCAGAAAATGTAATCTCTGTTTTAGATACGTATATAGAAAAACTCAAAGAATTTAAAATAGCCATTTTTCAAAACGAAACCAATAAAATTTCAGATATGATCAATAAAGCAAACCGTATAAAAAAAATATTATAAAATGGAAACTCAATTACAAATAAAAAGTTTAGGTGAATGGGGAATTAAAGATTGTTCAAAACCCATTGTTATCTCAGGTCCATGCAGTGCTGAAACCGAAGAGCAGGTTTTACAAACTGCTAAAGAATTAAAATCAGCCGGAATTAATATTTACCGAGCGGGTATCTGGAAGCCCCGGACACGACCAAACTCTTTCGAAGGAGTTGGTTCTGTTGGGTTAGAATGGCTTAAACAGGTTAAAGCAGAAACAGGAATGCTTATTTCAACCGAAGTGGCCAATGTAAAACATGTGTACGAATCATTAAAAGCGGGTATTGATATGATATGGATTGGTGCACGAACAACCGCAAACCCTTTTGCTATACAGGAAATTGCTGATGCTGTCAAAGGGATAAAAATCCCTGTTTTAGTCAAGAATCCTGTTAATCCGGATGTTGAATTATGGATTGGTGCCATAGAACGTTTATATAATGCAGGGATTACAAACATTGGAGCTATTCATCGCGGTTTCTCTGGTTTTGAAAAAAGTATTTACCGCAATATACCCCAGTGGCAAATTCCTATTGAATTAAAAACCAGAATACCGCAAATTCCATTAATTTGTGACCCAAGTCATATAGCAGGGAAAAGAGCATTACTAAAAGAAATCTCTCAAAAAGCAATGGATTTAAATTTTGATGGTTTGATGATTGAATCGCATATTAATCCTGATAGTGCATGGAGTGATGCAAAACAACAAATTACTCCCAAAGCCCTAGAAAAGCTTTTAGATAGCTTGATTATCCGTCAAGAAGTTCCTCCCGGAATATCCTATGAAACACTGGATGATTTACGTTTTAGAATTGACCAGTGTGATGATGAAATATTAGATATGATCGAGAAAAGAATGAATTTGGTGCATTCTATAGGTTTATATAAAAAAGAAAATAATATGACTATTCTACAATCCGGGCGGTGGGAGCAAATTTTAAAAAGAAATATTAATAAGGGCTTACAAAAAAACTTAAAGACTGACTTTGTTACCAAAATTTTTAAAACCATCCATCAGGAATCGATCAATGAGCAAACAAAAATCATGAATTATAAGTCTGAGGCTTAGATTAAGGCTAAGGGTTAGGCTTAGTTATAATTTTAATACCAAAAAATTATTTTAATCTTAACTCATACAAATCGGTACGACGGTCGCGCATATTTTTAACGCTTCCGTATCGGTTTAATTCAGCAATCAAATCCAGATCTACATCAACGACCAGAATCATCTCGGTATTTGGTGTAGTTTCTGCTTTTATACCATTGATAGGAAATGAAAAATCACAAGGGGTAAAAACACCGGATTGTGCATACTGAATATCCATGTTATGAACTTTGGGCAGGTTCCCAACAGCACCTGCAATAGCTACATAACACTCATTCTCTATAGCCCGGGCTTGTGCACAACTCCGAACTCTGGAGTATCCATTTTGGGTGTCGGTTAAAAAAGGTACAAATAATATTTTCATTCCTTCCTGTGCAAGAATTCGCGACAATTCGGGAAATTCAACATCATAACAAATAACTATTCCAACGGGACCGCAATCGGTTTCAAACACTTCAATCTTATTTCCTCCCTTTACGCCCCAGTATTTCATCTCATCAGGGGTTACATGAATTTTTTCATACTGTTCATACGTTCCGTTACGACGCACTAAATAACCAACATTATATAACGCATCACCGATTAAATAAGGCATACTTCCGGTAATGATATTTACATTGTAACTAATGGCCAGTTTTAAAAACCGTTCTAACATCTCATCGGTATAGGTTGCCAGCTGGCGAATTGCTTCAGGTTCTGACAAATCATTATATTTAGCCATTAAGGGAGCATTAAAAAATTCGGGAAACAAAGCAAAATCACTTTTATACCCCGAAACAGCATCAACAAAAAACTCTACCTGTTCAAAAAGCTCGTCAACAGTTTTATATTGCCTCATTTGCCATTGAATCAATCCTAACCGTACTACTGATTTTTGCGTAGAAAGCTTTTTGGTTTTCTTCGTATAATAAATATTATCCCATTCCAGTAGAACAGCATAGCTCTTAGATTCATCATCACCAGGCATATAATCGGTTAAAATTTTTTTTACATGAAAATCATTGGCTATCTGAAAGGTTAACGTAGGATCGTATATTTCTTTTAATTTAACTTTCTGAATATACTCTTTAGGTGAAAGATCCTTTTCATATTTATGATAATAAGGGATACGTCCGCCAAAAACAACGGCTTTTAAATTAAACTTCTCACATAATTCTTTTCGGGCATCGTATAATCTGCGTCCTAACCTTAACCCACGATACTCCGGTTTAATAAACACTTCGATTCCATAAAGTACATCTCCTTTAGGGGTATGGGTATTAAACGTGTAACTTCCGGTAATTTCTTTATAGGTATGTTCATCGCCAAAATGGTCATACTTAATAATTAAGGAAAGGGCACTACCCACAACTACACCGTTAACAACAACAGCAATCTGGCCATCAGGGAATACCTCCAGTAATTTTTGTAAATGAGATTCTTTCCAGTAAGCACCCGGCCAGTTCGGATAAGCTTCCATCATGGATGCTTTAAGTTCTTTGTAATCATCTATTTTTAGATGTCGTAATTCTACTGATTGTATTTCTTCCATCGTATAGTTAAAATCAGGATATCAAAAGTCTAAAATTACACAATAAAGTATTATCCTTAATAAAAAGTTAATGTTTAAAGTATCATCACTTTCTTTTTACAATAAACCATGGATTTAAAAGCTCTTTTTTATTATATATTAAGGGTGTTTTTGCGTCTTTCTCCATGATTTCACATCCGCTATATAAAGCAATAGCATGGCCGGCTGCTGTATCCCATTCCATCGTTGGG
>Ga0209942_1000312_pt1 | contig 30402 bp, 24 predicted proteins | sample SalPonR1_A_D2_MG_FD_185695 | JGI IMG/M metagenome (GOLD analysis project Ga0209942, IMG submission 185695) | Salt pond soil microbial communities from South San Francisco under conditions of wetland restoration - Salt Pond MetaG R1_A_D2_MG... ...
GGTTAGCTCTTCTGCATACTGCAGTGCATTTACAAACTGTTCCTCCCTGCTATACAGGTACATCAGCATCATTAACGCATCATTCCGGATATACGTATTACTGTCAGCAGCTTTTTTTAACTCGGTAAATCCATCATCTATATCAGCACTCAGTCCCACAATGTTTGCAGCCCACTTCATTCCGCTTGGAATACTTCCTACCATGTAATAAAACATGCCGCGGCCTATTCTTGCATCTGCCCTTTCGGTATCTATGGAGAGAAGTTTTCTTGTGTAGTTAAATCCGGTAAGACCGCTGCTTAAAGCAACCCTGTGATTATTTTGGTCGGCTGCTACCAGGCCCCTGTACCCGTGCAAACCACTCAGCAGTAAAACCATAGTTGTATCGTTGGGCGAATCTTCAAGCCTATCACTGCTTAGCTCAACGGCTTTTTCCGACTTCTCAAGAAAACTATTTGCAAGTGTTTCGGTCTGCTCAATAAAAAAGTATTCCATAAAAGGCATCATTGCCTCAAAAAAATATGGCCTTGGGTCTGACGGGTCCTCCTCCTTCACTTTCTGAAAATAATGATTAGCCTCTCCCCAGTCTGTTTGATAGTAGGCTTCAATCCCATCAAGAAGGTTTTTATTTAGTGTACCCAACCTTTCGCTGTCAAGACTGTCGGGCACAGCACCAACAAGATGATTTGAGAACAAAATAATTATTGCAAAAAGAACAAAAACGATTCTATACATATATCGGAACGTAGAATTTCTTGAAAATACCTGCGCAGCTACAATTCTTAACTCAATTACACAGCTAGTTTACAACGTGCTATCAAATAATAATTGTTTAGTCCATTTCTTGGTAAATGTTTCTTCCAGCTCTACTCAGCATCATCGTCGAAATGAATAGCGCCAAGTTTGCCTTCAGTGTGTGCTACAGCTACTGAAACAGCAGCATCTCCTGTAACGTTTACTGCTGTTCGAACCATATCAAGAATTCGGTCAACTCCTAAAATGAGCGCGATACCCTCTACAGGAACCTGAATCGCCTGAAGAACGATTACAAGCATAATAATACCTGCACCAGGCACACCCGCAGCCCCAATTGACGCAAGCGTGGCTGTTATTACGATTGTTAACTGCTGAGCTATTGAGAGATCAAGACCAAGAGCCTGTGCAATAAATACGGCAGCTACGGCCTGGTAAAGACTGGTTCCATCCATGTTGATGGTAGCACCTACCGGCAAAACGAAACTGGCAATTTCTTCATCAACTCCCAGATTTTTTTCCACCCTGTCCATGGTGACAGGTAATGTAGCCACACTGGAGCTGGTGCTAAAGCCAAGCAAAATCGCAGGCTGAATAGCTTTGAAAAAATCCCGGAGCCTCATATTTGAAAACACCTTAAACAGACTGGAATAAACAATAAATACATGCAGAAACAGAGCACCTACAACAACCAGACAGTACCAGGCCAGGGCATTTAACAAACTGAGGGCTTGTGATAAATCATCTCCGGCCAAATCAATTATGACCACAGCCATGAGTGCGAAAACGCCTATAGGGGCCATTTTCATCACCAAATCCACGATTTTTATAACAACATCATTGAGCGACTCGAAGACATTAATTAATGGCTGAGCTTTCTGCAGTGGTATTTTTACGATCCCAATACCAAGCAGAACAGCCACAAATACGATTTGCAGCATATTGGAATTTTCACTGGCTGCTTCAAAAAAGTTTTCGGGAACAATATCCACTAAAAACTGCATAGGACTCCTGTCTAGAACTTCCTGAGCAGCTTCTCCACGGCCTTCAACACCCTCACTGTAACTTTCCATGAGCGTATTGCGTGTTTCTTCAGGTAAAATTTTCCCAGGCTGAACAATATTCACGGCCGTAAGACCGATCGTAATTGCCAAAACTGTCGTAATCATATATATCCCAACAGTTTTTCCTCCCATTCGCGACAGCTTCGTCATATCATTCAGGCTCGAAACGCCCACAACTAATGATGCGAGTACAAGCGGTATGGCAATCAGTTTAAGGAGGGTGATAAATATATCACCAAATGGGCGAATAAAATCACTCGTAAATTCATTCAATCCCGCAAGGCTCGAGAACAAACCCCATATTAATCCAAGTATGAGCCCGATAATTATTTGCCAGTGTAGTTTTCTATACCATTTCATCTTCATCCAAAAACAATAATTGAAGTTATGAGTGCAATGAGTCCGCCAATTCCGGTTCCTAACCAATTTACAATATGATTATTATAAAGATAATGGTCTCCGGTAAAATCGGATGGGCGCCTGAAAGTATAATCATATTTAAGACAGAGAGCTCCAGCTAACGAGTCAAAAAACATTCCTGCTACACCTGAAATTAAAATGATGAAAAATGCCTTTAATGGCGCTAATATAGGTGCCAAAAAAACAAATAGAGCCAGAAGAAAAGCCCCCGTTATTGCTCCTGTCGTTCCCTTAAAGCTGATTCCGCCATCCTTGCCGGGTTTCACTGGGGTCAATGTCAGGATATTTACAGTCTTTCCCGGTTTTTTGGTTCCTATTTCAGTTGCCCAGGTATCGGCAGTTGCCACTGCAAGAGAGCCAAGAGCCGCCATTAAAAAAACGACGCTTCCATTGAGGAACCACACCATCGAAAAAACAGCTATCCAAAAGCCATTTGCCCACACCTGGTAACCGTCTCTCCGAAAGGCGTGCTTATCGATATCAGCGGCTTCACTATCATATAGTTGATATCTGATATTTAGTAAGCTTAAAGCAGTTGAGGAAACAAAAAAGAAAATAACGGCTGATGCAAGCGTCCAGCCTCCAAAGCCCAAAACAATGACTCCAAAAACAACAACAGCTTTCATTGCATCAAGTGTTATCCACCTTGCTATGAAAAAAAGTAAGGAGGCAAAAAGAGCCAGAATCAGCGCCAAAAGTATGCGGATGTGGTCACCGGCACTACCTTCGAGTATAAACAGGTATACAGTAAGAAAAATAAATGCAAAGTTGATCAGCCGGTACAAAATCGCTAGTTCGCCGTTGTTTGTGAATGGTTATCGAGCTTATGATCGCGTTTTAAAATGGAGTAGCCCACCACGGCATAGCCTGCAAGGATTACAATTGGTGAGAAATAGAGCGATACAATACCATACACTTCATTTTCAATACGCATGGCAGCAAAACCAATAATCACAAGCAATAAACCAAGCCCCATTAGCTTATAATTCATACCTGTAAACAGCATTGGTTTCGAATAATCAGTTTTTTTGCTACGGCTTTTTCTTGGCATTCTGTTTGGTTTTACTCTTTAAAGATAGGAACGTTTTAAATTAACAATACAGTAACGTAATTTATTCAAATATTGGTTAACTGAAAAAAAGAATCATTCTATACACAATCTGCCATGCATGTAGTTCTTGCTTCATCGAGCCCCAGAAGAAAATATTTGCTCGAACAAATCAACCTTTCTTTTGATGTTTGCCCCTCTGCGATTGATGAAGTTGTTGATGAATCCCTGCTTCCTGAACAAGTTGTGATGGATCTCGCTGAACTAAAAGGCAGAGATGTGGCGGAAAACAAACCCAACTCATTGATTATTGCAGCTGACACCATTGTCTTTTTTAATAATCAGATTCTTGGAAAACCCGCTAACCGGGATGAAGCATATCAGATGCTTAAAAAATTAAGTGGGAATTCTCATGCTGTTTATACGGGTGTTTATACAGTTAAAACTAATGATAACGGTATTGTAAATTCTTTTACAATGTTTGAAAAAACTATCGTTACGTTTGGTGCGTTAACGGACGAAGAAATATTTAAATATATTGACAAAGAGACACCTTATGATAAAGCCGGCAGCTATGGTATTCAGGATGACCTTGGCTGTCTTTTTGTTGAACGGATTGATGGTGACTACAATAATGTTGTTGGATTTCCGCTATACAAATTTTACCGGTCTCTTGTATCAACATTTCCTGAAGTAATCAACCAGATTTTTTGAGATATTTTAATAATGAACATCGTTAAAACGCTATTTTTAATACTGTCAGTTTTTCTTGCTCTGCCTCTCCGGTCGGCGGCACAGATTGATGAGTACAGGCAGGCAAATCTCTACTTCGAACAAGAGAATTTTGAAGAAGCACTGCCAATTTTTGAGCAGCTGTACAGGGAAAACCCAAGATCTCTGGTATTTTTTAATCGCTATACAGAAAGCCTCATTGGGCTTAAAATGTTTGAGAAAGCTGAATCTGTTGCCCGGGAACAGATTGGGCAAAATCGTTTTGACCTGCAGGCATCTCTGAAACTTGCAGAAATTCAGCACCTTAAAGGTGAGCGTGATCAAGCCATTAACCTTTGGCTAGAGGAAGCAAGAGCCTACCGAACAAATATTCAGGCTATTTACTCCATTGGTAACTCCCTAGTGAACCGAATGGAATATGATACCGCAACAGATGTCTATAAAATTGCTCAGGATGCACTGAATGATGGCTCTCTGTTTCTTGGTGAAATTGCCAACACCCAAATGCGCGCAGGTAATTTTGAAGAAGCCGTACGTGTATACTTTCAGCTGATTATTCAGTCACCTGATCAAATGAGTCTGGTGCAGCAGCGTTTTTTGCGAATGCGGGATGATGAGCTCTATACTGTCGCAGCCATTGAGCTTGAAGATACATTACTTCAGCTCGATTATAACAACCAGGCTTATTCAACCCTATACCAGTTGTTATCTTGGCTTCTGATAGAAACGGAGCAGTATCAAAGGGCATTTGTTGTTGCAAAACGATTCGAAACAGATACACCTTTCCCTATCTATTCACTCTTCTCACTTGGCCGGCAACTCCGCTCTTCCAAAGAGTACGAGCTGGCCGCACAATCCTTTCAACACTATACAAATGAAAGCGGAGAAACACTGAAGTATCGTGCAATGGAGGAACTTGGCAACACCTACGTTCAATGGGGCGATTATATTGATCGAAATCGATCCGCAAGCCTGGCAAAATCCGATTCTCTTTACTCTCGCGCATACGAAATTTATACTACGATCATCGAAGAAGCTTCTCAAAACAGTAATCAGCAGCGTGTGCTGGCTTCAATGATTGATCTTTCCTTTGATCATTACAAAGACAATCGCCTTGCCGATCGTTGGATATCCAAACTGAGGGAAATTACACCGGAGATGGAGTCCCCGTACCTTCACTATGCAGAGGGCAGGAAAGCTCTCTTCGCAGGAGATCATGTGATTGCTCGTCAACAATTAACACGGGCGGACAGAGCAACTGATGACTCCAATCTATCTGAAAAAGCAAGATATTACCTGAGCCTGTCCGACTTTTACTCGGGCGATTATGAATTTGCACAAATTCAGCTTAAAAGCCTCTCACGAAGGCACACATCCTACTATGCAAACAATGCGATAAAGCTCGAAATGTGGATAAATCAGGGGCTGCGTGCCGATTCCACAGGCGCAATACTTGATACGGTAGGCAACGGTCTTTATAGTCTTGAACTGGGGCGTTATGAGGAAACCCTCCGTATTTTAGAACCGCTGTTCGCAGCTTCCGCAAGTATGTTTGCAGACGATCTCGTTGTTGAACTCATTAATGAATTACCTGTGGAATTTTACCGCCACCTGTATGCTTTGAATAATCGTATCCTCAATAATTCTGCATCAAGTCCTCTCAGAGAGCGCCTTTACTGGAATAAAATAAATCTATCGGAATATCTGCTGAGAAACAGGAATGCTGATTTCGTGAGCCTGGATATGTCGTTCACCGATAACATGGAAGAATTCAATCTGGAAAAAGATGATTTACTTAAGCTATACGAAGATTTTCTAATCCAGTTTCCGTCCGGGTTTTATGCACCATACGTGAGGCAAAGGCTCAACTCCAATCAACAGGTATCAATTTAAAAATCTCTATCTATGCAGAAAACTACTGTGCTGCTACTATCAATATTTGTGATGAGCTTGTCGCTTGAGACTTATGCACAACAGCGTGTTCTCATACCCATGGATGGAACACAAAGCAATCATCTGAAAGCATATGGCGTTATTTTTAACCATGTGGCCAAGGGAGAAAGCGGGATGTGGCTCCTAAACTATAAGGGGGGAAGTTTTCTCACCACAAACAGTGCCGATATTGTCAGAACTTCCAGAATTAAGAATGTAACTGTAAATGTGATCTCCGAATCGGAAGCAGCCCGAATTCTTTCCGATATTGAGCAACCTAATACAAACATGTCGGCTATTAATCTGGAAAAAGTTCCCAACATTGCGGTTTACACTCCTCCGGGAACCCCTCCCTGGGATGATGCCGTAACACTTGCGCTGGAGTATGCCGAAATTCCATTCGACAAGGTATATGATGAAGAGGTGCTGACCGGCGGACTATCAGATTATGACTGGCTTCACCTTCACCATGAAGACTTTACCGGACAGTTTGGAAAATTCTGGGCAATGTACCGAAGTGCACCCTGGTACATCTCACGTGTAAAAGAGAAAACCGAACTGGCAAACAGGCTGGGGTATCAAAAAGTGAGTGAGCTGAAAAATGCTGTCGTTCTCGAAATACGTGAATTTGTAAGTAATGGAGGGTTCATGTTTGCCATGTGTTCTGCTACCGACACCTTCGACATTTCTCTTGCCGCCACAGCACTTGATATCGTTCCTAGTGAACTCGACGGAGATCCTGTGGACCCAAATGTAAACGACCTTTTAAATTTCAACAATACATTTGCATTCAGCGACTTTTCAGTGATCACCGATCCATATATTTACGAACACTCCAACATCGATGTAGAGGTAGATATTGACCGGATTTCCGAAAGTCTGGATTATTTCACTCTTTTTAACTTTTCAGCCAAATGGGACCCCGTGCCAACCATGCTAACACAAAACCATGTGAATAGTATCAGGGGTTTTTACGGACAAGCCACTGCATTTCAAAAGAACAAAATCAAGAATAATGTGGTGGTACTTGGCGAATCTCCCGGTCTCGAGAAAGTGAAATATATACATGGAAATATTGGTCGCGGAACATTTACATTTTATGCAGGCCACGATCCCGAAGACTATACTCACAGGGTTGGAGACCCCCCTACAGATCTTAGCCTGCATACCAACAGTCCCGGTTACAGGCTTATTCTCAACAATATTTTATTCCCCGCTGCTGAGAAAAAGAAAAAACAGACCTGATTTTTATCTGATGACGCTTTTTGTATTAACTCAAGCTTTTTGTATTAACTCAAATAGTGTCATATGGAACAGATATTATCATAATTAAGCGATAATTCTCCGGAAAGAACCAACTTTTAACAGCATTATTTAATGAAACCATCTGATAAATTTGAAGACTTAGTCGACCTCATCGCCATATTGCGAAAAGAGTGCCCATGGGACCGCAAACAGACTCACGACTCCATCAAAGATAATCTCATTGAAGAGGCGTATGAAGCTGTAGAAGCAATTGATGAACAGGATTATGATGAGCTATCCAGAGAACTGGGAGATTTGATGCTGCACATTGTATTTCAGAGTAAAATCGCATCAGAGCACGAGAGTTTTACTATTCAGGATGTAATCTACAATATCTCTGATAAACTGATCCGACGTCACCCTCATGTATTTGAAGATACCAATGTGGAATCGGACAAAACCGTTGCAAAAAATTGGGAATCCATTAAATTAAGCGAAGGAAGAAACTCCGTATTGGATGGCGTGCCAAAACACCTCCCCGCCCTGATCAAAGCGCAGCGAATGCAGGAGAAGGCTTCAAATGTTGGGTTTGACTGGCAAGAGTGGGAACTTGCCTGGAAGAAACTTGAAGAAGAAATTGAAGAGTGGAAACAGTCGCTCAAAAAACAAAAAAGAGAAGAACAGCAAGATGAGTTCGGCGACATATTATTTAGCTTTGTAAACGTGGGACGATTACTCGGTTTCCATGCAGAAGAGGCTTTAAGGGGAACCAATAAAAAGTTTGATCAGCGTTTCCGATACATAGAAAACCGGCTAAGGGAAAGAGAGAAGCCAATTACAGAATCATCACTTGATGAGATGGATTTTTACTGGAACGAAGCAAAGAACCAGGAATAATCTCTGCGGATCCCTCATTTAAAATCCTGTTGTCACTAGAATCCAATTTGAGCATCGCAAATAAATTAGATCCCATGCTTGTTTCAAAAGTTTTACATAAATGATATTAAAAGGGCTTTTTTAAAGCGTCTGCAAGCTTCTATTATCGACCACTGTTTTGTATTTTATTAGCATAAAAAAATACAGGGTGCCACTTGTACAAAAATTGAACTGTTTTGAAGAGCAATCAATTCTCATGAGAAATGGCACCCGGCAAGAAACTGAAACTAAAAAAGAAAGAAATGGCTGACCAGAATCTACAGAATATCGATTTAAGCGAGTATCCGCACATCAACAGAGGCCTTGATGGCATTGTTGCTTTTTCAACAACCAAGAGCTTTATTGACGGTAAATCCGGAGACCTGATTTATGCAGGGTATCACATTGACACACTCGCAGAGAATGCTACGTTTGAAGAAGTATGTTTTTTGCTTTGGAACGATCGTTTGCCTAACAAGAGCGAACTCGATGAGCTTCAGGAGACATTCAGAAAAAACAGAACACTACCGGATACAGTTCTGCAATACATCAAAAGCACCAATAAAAAGGCCGAGCCTATGTCTGTGCTCAGAACGGCGGTTTCGATGCTGGCAGATTTCACAAATGGTTCGCGCGATACAAGAGAAGACGCTGTAAATATTACGGCAAAAATACCAACCATTGTTGCCGCTTTTGATCGTACTCGTAAAGGTCAAAACATTGTTGAACCTCTGGAAGAAGGAAGTACAGCATTTAACTTTCTATACATGCTGAATGATGAAAAACCGGGACAGGCTGCTGAAAAAACTATGGACCTTTGCCTGGTTATTCACGCTGAACATGGAATGAATGCATCTACCTTTACAAGCAGAACTATTTGTGCAACAGAGTCGGATATCTACTCAGCCGTAACCGGTGCCATAGGTGCATTAAAAGGCCCGCTGCACGGTGGCGCTAACACTGCTGTAATGAACACGCTTCTCTCACTTGAAGAAGACAAGGGTAAAGATGCCGATCCTGTTGCATTCACAAAAACAAAGCTAGAACGCAAAGAAAAAATGATGGGTTTTGGACACCGTGTATACAAAGTATTTGATCCGCGAGCACGACACTTAAGAAAAATGTCGAAAGAGCTCTCCGAAGAAACCGGACATGAGTATCTCTACGAATGGTCTGAAGCGATTATGAAAACAATGAAAGATGAAAAAAATATTGATCCAAACGTAGACTTCTTCTCGGCAACGGTATACTACTCGATCGGTATATCACCCGATCTGTTTACCTGTATATTTACAATGAGCCGTATCTCTGGCTGGACCGCACACTATTTTGAGCAGAAAGAGAACAATCGACTTATTCGTCCGCGCGCACTCTACGTCGGGGAAAAGAATCTTGACTGGGTTCCGGTTGAAGAACGATAAATAACCAAACTTTTCTTATCTTTTGATAAAGCCCTGCAAGGTACACTTACAGGGCTTTTTCTTTATTATGCAGTTTGGTTTTCACTCAGGCGCATCCCTATTTTATCAAACTCTTATAAGCAGTTCCCATAAACGGCATACAGATTCAACAACTACATGCAGAAATTCACCCTACAAAGCGACTCATCATCCAAAAAAAGTGCTCCAAATTTTCTAAAAGAACTTAACGAGCAACAAAGGGCTGCCGTTAGTCATGTAAACGGCCCGTTGTTGATTGTAGCGGGGGCCGGCAGTGGAAAAACCCGTGTTCTTACCTACCGCATTGCCTATCTCCTGCAGCAGCATCATGCCCTGCCACAAAATATCCTGGCTCTAACATTTACAAATAAAGCTGCCAGGGAAATGCAGGAGCGCATCAGAAACCTGATTGGAGACAAAGCTACCGGCTTGTGGATGGGCACGTTTCACTCAATTTTTTCAAAAATTCTTCGGTTTGAAGCAGACAAAATTGGTTTTTCCTCCAACTTTTCGATCTACGACTCAAGCGATTCGGAAAATGCGGTGAAGTTAATTTTGAAAGAACTCAATTTTGACCCAAAAGAGATTAAACCACGCACCATACAGAGAAAAATCAGCGATGCAAAAAATCAGCTGATCATGCCCGAAATGTATCAAAACAGGTTTGTAAACAGCACACTTGATGATATTACGGCCCAGGTTTACCAGCGGTATCAGCTGAGACTTAAGCAGACCAACTCCATGGATTTTGATGATCTTTTGATTAAACCTGTTGAGCTGTTTAGCGAACATCCGGATGTACTTGATAAATATCAGGATAAATTCCGGTACATTTTGATTGATGAGTACCAGGATACAAATCATGCACAGTATAAAGTAACGTCTATGCTAGCTGAAAAATATCAGAATCTGTGTGTTGTCGGAGACGATGCCCAAAGCATCTATTCGTTCAGAGGAGCTGATATTTCCAATATCCTTAACTTTAAGTCGGATTACGACAGTGCCACACAGGTTCCTCTGGAGCAAAATTATCGCTCAACCCAAATGATTTTGCAGTGTGCCGACTCCATTATCAAAAAGAATACAAAGCAGCTCGAAAAAACCCTCTGGACTGATAATGACCCCGGTGACACAATAACCGTACTTGATAACTTTGATGAGCGCGACGAGGCAAACCGGGTAGTTAATCACATCAATAACCTGAAAATGCGGTATGGCTATCAAAACAATGACTTTGCCATTCTTTACAGAACAAACTACCAAAGCAGAATTTTTGAAGAATCGCTGAGACGCAAAAATATTGCCTATCAGCTTGTTGGCGGCCTCTCCTTCTATCAGCGAAAAGAGGTGAAAGATGTGCTTGCTTACTTAACACTGCTTGTAAACCCCGAAGATGAGCAGGCCCTGCTTCGAATTATTAATGAGCCGAGCCGGGGAATTGGGAATAAAACGCTGAATGATATTCTTAAAAAAGCCCGGAATGAGAACAAACGGGTATGGAATATTCTTGAAAATGTTGAAACTGCAGAGCTCTACAAACCCGCAAAATCAAGAATTGCGGAATTTGTGGATATGATATACGGCCTTAAACGAGATCTTGAAGGCGGAGCGTCTCTTCTCGAAGTAACAAAACAGCTGCTAAAAAGAAGCGGCTACTTAAAATCACTGATAGAGGAGAACAGCGCACAGTCACTTACGCGCAGAGATAACGTTTTAGAACTTCAAAATGCAATTGCATACTACCAACAGAGTAACAAGAACCCCAAGCTATCCACTTTTCTACAGGAAATTACGCTCATAACCGACACAGATAAATATGATGAATCGAAGCCTGCGGTTACACTTATGACTGTTCACGCATCCAAAGGCCTGGAATTTCCGGTTGTTTTTATCGTGGGGCTCGAAGAAAATCTGTTTCCAATGGGAGCCAGAAATGGGGAAGATCCTAATATTGAAGAGGAACGCCGGCTGTTCTATGTAGCCATAACCAGGGCAGAAAAACACCTCTTTTTCAGCCACAGTAAGATGCGATATAAATTTGGCGAAGAACAGCGCCAGGCACGGTCCAGATTCTTAAATGAAGTTGATCCGGGAGTTGTACGAACCGAAGCCGGTGCAACCATATCTCAAAAGAATGATGATTCTGCATCTATAAATGGTGATTACCAGGTTGATTACGACTGGAAAACACCCGTCCATTCGAAAAAACCATCCAATCAGGCAAGCTCTTACACTTACGAGTACGATGACGATCCCTTTCATGCCGGTGTTCAGGTACTGCACCCTACTTTTGGCCCCGGAAAGATTATACAGCGAAATGGATCAGGCAAAGATACCCGAGTCGTTGTATTTTTTAAGAACCGGGGACAAAAAACCCTGATGCTTCGCGCTGCCAAATTAAAGCCAATACATTAACAACCCACCATTTGAAACCGATCAGATATATATTCTGCACTCTTCTGCTATGTGTCATCTCTTTTTCTGCAGAAAGAATATCCGCTCAGATTATTCTTACTCCGCAAAATATGGGCCTGGGCGGAGGAGGAACGGCATACGTAACGGGTCCTGAAGCACTTTTTGTTAATCCTGCAAACCTCAGAATCAGAGAAAATGCTTACGGAGTTCGGTTGACGCTGCTAAACGGAGGGCTGTATTATGATGAACTCTTTCCGGAGACATTCGGTCTTGATCGGTTTACACGCTTTTTCGATATCAATCAGTTAAACTCTTCCAATGTCGAACGTCGCCCGTTAACAAGCAACATATCGGATAATTTGATTGAAGGAAATTTTGGTGAACGGCAACAGACTAAAACAGTGATCCATCAGGGAGATCTTCACTGGTTTGGGCTAAAATGGGTAAGGCCCGAAAGAACCTATGCCATTGCTGCCCGTACCCGATTCGCTAACAAGTTTGAAGTAGGAAGAGGGCTTTTTACCACATCATCTTTTGATGAAGGAAGCACGATTTCACGCAATCAATTTTTTTCACACACAACTCAGGCACTACACGAAATTTCCTTCGGTTTTGGTGAATCCTTTACCTACCTGAACGGACAATATCCCGGTTTATCAGAATTCATAATAGGAATTGCACCAAAAGTGGTAATACCCGGATCTTATCAGGATGTTGAATACGACAGAGACTTCAGCTTTGAGCCGGAAGGTGGTAATTGGGAGAGTATCAGGGCCTTCAAACAGATATCGACCGGATCATTTTCAGAAACGGCCGATTCTTTTTTTAACAGTCCCGGAACAGTCCTTGATAGTCAATCGCCACCTCTTCTCAGTGATCTCCTGCGTCCTCAAGGGATCGGTTTTGGGCTTGATGCGGGCATTACCTATTTGATGACGCTGGGTGATGATTTGTCTGTACTGCGAGATGATAATAACCCAACTGAGAAATCACTCAGGCTTTCACTATCCATTACCGACCTTGGATTTGTAATTTATAACAGAGATGCCCTGCAATATGAATCAGAACCAGACAATATTGAACTTCCGGAATCACCACCTGTTTCAGATTTCATTTATGAAGGGATTCCGGAAGAGCACTATTCCTTTCTTGCACAGTTCGATGATTTCGCAGATCTGCGTGTTACTGAAAAGAGAGAATCAGGTTTTAAAGTGGGTTTGCCAACCTCTATGCAGGCCGGAGCCGTATTTCAATACAATCGGTTTAAAGCCGTTGGAGATATCAGCTATTCGATTATGGAAAGTGCTTTCACTCCACCCGGTTTGGCTGTATATACAGGGTTGGAACTGCGCCCGCTTGCCTATCTTCCGTTAAGAGCCGGAACGAGATTTGCGAAAGATATGCCAGGCTATTTCAGTTTTGGTGCAGGAATAGAAACAGATTTTATTCATCTTCACGGCTCTGTGATGATAAGAAACCGCGGAACAGGCTTCGAAAATGAATTACTTGGAATGTCTGCGCTTGGAATTTCATTTTATTTCTAAGGAATGTGTGTAAATATGCCCAACTGTCAGGGTTGGGAGTAAATATTGCAATTTGGCAGGTTTAAGATTCGGATCCTGACGTTATGAACGCTTCCTTATTTTTGGCTGAAGGTTTGTAGATATGCACCTGAAAGAAAAAAAGGTTTAATTTTTAATAGATATACATGATTGATCAACGATTTAGATTCCAGACGGCATTTGATGATCAGGACGATGGTTTTGATGATTTTGAACAAGCTATCCCTTTAATGAGTGAAGAGGAGGAAAAAAAGCTTACCGAATCAGAAATACCGGATAACCTACCTATACTTCCGCTTAAAAATACGGTTCTCTTCCCCGGAGTGGTCGTCCCTATAACGGTAGGCCGAGATCAGTCACTTGCACTGGTAAAGGAAGCTTATGAGAGCACAAAAACCATTGGGGTTGTTGCTCAAAAAGACGAAACGGTTGAAAATCCGGAAGAGAGTGATCTTTATAAGCTCGGAACTGTTGCCCAGATTCTAAAGCTTATAAAAATGCCGGATGGCAGTAAAAGTATTGTTATACAGGGTAAAAGTGTTTTCTCTATCAATGAGTTTACCCAAACAGATCCTTATTTCCGTGCAGATGTTGATCCTGTAAAACAAGCCATGGATATTACCGGTGTAGAACTCGATGCTTCCATCCGTTCTGTAAAGGAAACAGCCTCCAAGATTGTAAACTTATCGCCTAATATTCCTTCTGAAGCGTCCATCGCAATAAACAATATTTCGAGCCCCTCTTTTCTTCTGAATTTTATCTCTTCAAACCTTCAGGTTTCGATTTCAGATAAACAGGAGATCCTTGAAATCACTAAATTCTCCGACCGCCTTGAACGGGTGATGGAACATCTGAATAAAGAGCTTCAGGTTTTAAACCTGAGTGAAGAGATCCGTACCAAAGTTAAAACGGATATCGACGACCAGCAGAGAGATTTCTACCTCCGTCAGCAGATGAAGGCAATACAGGAAGCACTTGGAGAAGATAGCGAACAGCAGGATATAGCAAAATTAAGAGAACGTCTTAAAACCAAAAAAGGGATACCGGAAGAGGCTCAAAATGAGGCCGAAAAAGAGATACAACGGCTGGAGATGACCCCGAACTCTTCACCCAATTACGGAATAATTCACAGTTATGTTGAGTGGATTTTGGATCTGCCGTGGGGCGAATATTCCGAAGATAAACTCGACCTTAAACGAGCCCGGAAAATCCTCGACGAGGACCATTACGGCCTGGAAAAAGTTAAAAAACGCATTATTGAATATCTCGCCGTATTGAAGCTTAAAAGCGATATGAAAGCTCCTATTCTCTGCTTTTACGGCCCTCCGGGCGTAGGTAAAACATCTTTGGGTAAATCTATTGCCAGGGCTCTTAACCGCAAGTTTGAACGGTTTAGTCTTGGCGGCATACATGATGAAGCAGAAATTCGCGGTCATAGGCGTACCTATATCGGTGCACTCCCTGGGCGTATTCTTCGTTCCATGAAGAAAGCCGGCAAGGGTAATCCCGTTATGATGCTCGACGAAATTGACAAAGTTGGATCCGATTTCAGAGGAGATCCAACCTCTGCCCTGCTCGAAGTTCTTGACCCCGAGCAGAACGACTCCTTTACGGATAACTATCTTGAACTGGAGTACGACCTGTCTAAAGTGATGTTTATCGCTACGGCAAACAGCCTTGATACCATTCCCGCACCGCTTCGTGATCGAATGGAAATTATTAATATCAGCGGATATACTCAGGAAGAAAAAGTTCAAATTGCTAAAAAATACCTGATTCCGAAGCAAATTGAGGAAAACGGTCTTAGCAAAAAACAGATAAAAATTTCACAAGCTGCCGTTGAAAAAATTATTGACCAATACACCCGGGAATCCGGCGTTCGAAATCTGGAACGGGAGATTGGAAGCGTATGCCGTAGTGTGGCTTCCAAAATCGCCAGTGATGATGTTGAAAAAATGAGTGTTGGTGTAAATGACCTTGACGACATCCTTGGAAAACGAAAATTTTTCTCTGACGTAGCTGAACGCACAACCGTTCCCGGAGTGGCAACAGGTTTGGCATGGACACCCTACGGAGGCGACATCCTCTTTATTGAGGCCAGTGTCTCCAGGGGAACCGGTAAACTACACATCACCGGACAATTGGGCGACGTCATGAAAGAGTCGGCTATGCTCGCAATAAGCTATCTGCGGGCCCGCTACAAAGAATTAAATATTCCTGAGGAAGCGTTTAAATATTGGGACCTCCACATTCATGTGCCACAGGGAGCAGTTCCAAAAGACGGACCCTCCGCCGGGGTTGCGCTTCTGTCTGCCGTAGCCTCAATTTTTACTCAACGTAAAGTGAAAGGCACACTTGCCATGACAGGAGAAATTACCTTGCGAGGACTTGTTCTGCCTGTTGGCGGCATCAAGGAGAAAGTACTTGCTGCCAAGCGTGCCGGTATTGAAAAGGTGTTTCTACCCAAGAAAAATGAAAAAGACGTGGCAGAAATCGACCAGGATGTTATCGGTAATCTAAATGTAGAGTACCTGGAGCGTATGGAACCCATACTCGATCTGATCCTCGAAGACAAAGCCGTTGAAGATCCGGCACAGTTTTTCAGTGTCCCGGAATCTCATAAAAGACAGGTAACCAATAGTGACGGAAAAGACAGCAAGGAAGAGATGGCTGTGATGAGTTGATCGCCATTTAACTACAAAAAAATAATAAAACAGCCTCCTGTGCGAAAAACACAGGAGGCTGTTTTATATGATTAAGGAAGTGCTCTAATATTCAGAATCAGAGATTATGGTATAGTAAACAACTATTCCTGAAATGAGTCCTACTGAAGCTCCAAGGGTTGGGCCGTAAACTAGGCCTTGTTTTATCATGTCAAAAGCAGCACCGATACTTACGCCCAAGGATGTACCTATCCCCGCGCCAATCCCTAACCCTAATCCAATACAAAATGTTAAAGATCGATTTCTACTATCGGTCATACTTATCCTCATTTTATCGGTCTGATTTCAAAGCACTTCTTCAACAGGTGTGAATTCAAAATCGAAGGCGTTGGCTACGTCTTTGTAAACAACCATACCGTCAGCAATATTCAGGCCTTTTTGCAGCTCTTCATCCTCTTTGAGTGCCTGTTTCCAGCCTTTATTCGCAATATCAACTGCATAGGGTGTGGTTACGTTAGTGAGCCCAAGAGTTGATGTGTAGGGTACTGCACCAGGCATATTGGCCACACAATAGTGTACAACATCGTCAATCACATAAATCGGGTCAGCATGTGTAGTGGCTTTCGATGTTTCAAAACAACCACCCTGATCAATGGCTACATCAACCATTACCGTTCCCGGACGCATCAGCGAGAGCATATCTTTTCTGATTAGTTTTGGTGCTTTTGCCCCGGGAATAAGGACGGCACCAATAACAAGATCCGTTGTGGGTAACAGATTTCTGATCGCGTCTTCATTTGAGAAGAGTGTTGTAACGTTTTTGGGCATAACGTCATCCAAGTGGCGCAACCTGGGCAGACTAAGGTCGAGTATGGTTGTATTGGCACCCATTCCTGCCGCTATTTTTGCAGCGTTCACACCCACAACTCCTCCACCAAGCACAATAACATTTGCAGGTGGCACGCCGGGAATCCCTCCCATTAATACACCTCTGCCACCAGTAGCCTTTTCAAGATATTTGGCACCTTCCTGAGCTGCCATACGCCCGGCCACTTCACTCATTGGCGTTAATAGCGGGAGTGAATGGTCTTTTTTCTCCACCGTTTCGTAGGCTATCGCAATACATTTCGACTCAATGACTGCCTCGGTAAGTTCACGACTGGCTGCAAAGTGAAAATACGTGAAAATGATCTGCCCTTCGCGCATCCGGGAATACTCCTCAGCAATAGGCTCTTTTACCTTCATAATCATTTCGGCATTCGCCCATACCTCTTCAACATCATCTACTATCACGGCACCGTTCGATTCATACATATCGTCTGTAAAACCGCTTCCAAGGCCCGCCCCTTTTTGGATATGCACCTCATGTCCATTCCGTTTTAGCTGTAGTACGCCGCCCGGTTGCAGTGAAACTCTGTTCTCATGTGTTTTGATCTCTTTTGGCACTCCAATAATCATAATATCGACATCATTTTTAATTCAAAATTTCGGCAGAAAGGTAGTAAACTTTAACCGATTATTTAGTATGGTAAGGTTCTCGTTTTGTTAAAAAATTTTCTCTCTCTGGAACTTATAAATTGCAATCATTTTCAATTTAAAAAAGAACTATTTGGAACATGTAATTTTTAATTTCTCAGATATCTACACGCACTCTGTACTTCAAAATATCATTTTTCAGGTATTCTAATAGCTTTCTTTTTGATGATATTCTCCTTTGACGTTAAAAAGCACATTAAAGTAATTCAAAAAAGCGAATGAATGGAGGTTATTAATTATTCACGGTTCTGCCTATCTTAACAATCTGTAAACAAGTTCAGATTTAAGGTACTATGAAGCGTCTGTCATTTATTTTTTCGGGTCTGCTGCTATTACTTTTTGCGGGATCCTGCAGCTATTTTTTAACGTCGGTGGAACCGGATACAGTAACACATGGATTTGTTCAGGGGGTAACACCTGCAAACGCATCTATATTTTCGGAGCGTTCATATCCTATCATAAAGGCCGACTGGCCCGGACCCGGCGGTAATAAATTCTGGCTGGGTGTAAATCTTGGAGCAACCACCCGTCCCGAAACCTCCGTCGATGATTCCCCTTCAAGCGCGGGATGGTACTTTCAGTTCAACAGAAAACAGGCGTTTCACCATAATGGTGAGATTTTGACACCGCAATGGCGGCTTCAGGCCATTGAAGAAGATGGATCGTGGGAACTCAGGAATGATCCCTGCCGAATACTGCTCGGAGAAACGTGGAGGCTTCCTACAATTGAAGAATTGCGGGCATTTCGCGAAGCACCTACCTCAGATGGTGGAATGGGGGAAGGTAATCGTACATCTGCATTTAACTCAGAATTAAGGCTACATGCCGCAGGAGAGCTCCAGACCTTTGACGGGGAACTGCGTTTCCGAGGCGAGAGGGGCCGATACTGGGCCAGCGATCAGTTTGATCCGAAGAGAGGCGAAGTTCTTGGCTTTGAAGATGCAAGCAGTACCTTTGCCAGCAATAAAGCCTTTGGAAGACCGGTGCGCTGTATAAAAGATTAGCCATTATTTGCTTACTCAAAAATGTAGATTTCAGGCTCAGAAAAAATATCCCGAAGCCCAAACCAGTAGCCTGTATACGATCGCATACCATCCAGTTTTTCTCCTGTTAAAGGTCCCGAAACGGCCTCTCCAAAGAGATCCCAGCGTGTGCCGTCGGGCGTTTCAAGAATCACAGGCAACCCGCTTTTCACTGCTTTAAAGCCCCGGTCGTGTGCAGCCTCAAAACTCACCGCAAACAGATCATCACGGCTGCCTGCAATAATGATCTCTTTCCCATCGAAGGTATCTTCTACAAGTTCCAAATCCTCATCAAATTGTTTGAGCTCATAAACACGGATATCAGAATTTTCGTCCAGATTTCCCTCTGGAAACAGAGCGTGAACTCTCGATTTTGACTGTAATCTTGTATCAAGACGGTTTTTAGGTGGGAAAATGAAAATATCATGCTTCTCCTCATACTCTTTTCCATAGGCCCACGAGTTATAATCCCGGTCAAATCCGGTATTAGTCGAAAGTACTTTTGACTGCGGATAGATCTCCTTCCACGTCTTCCATGCAACTTCCACTACCTGATCTATGAGCCGGGTACTCTCGCCTATTCGCTCCCCGTTTACAGAGCGCATCAGCATTTGAGACCATAAGCTTTCCGTATTCCGGTCGTAAGCTACAAGATTGTTTCTGTAGAGCAGCCCCGATGTGCCAAACTCACTCCGGCTGTCCCAGACGATACCCGTTGCCGTAAGTGGACAATACGTTACAGAAAATGTTCGACCATCTACATCATCGTTCACCACCTCATGCCAGTCCATAATTTGTATAGGATAGGCAAAAATCTCATCGAATATTTTAACACCCAAAACCCTTCTCTCGTCAGACAGATAGTCTGCCTCACTTGCAGGTATATAGACTGGATCATCAATAGAGGGAATGCCGTCCTGACCGGGCCCGCCGTCAATAATTTCATGCTCAGCTATGAGCCAGGTAAGTTCTCCGTCAAGAATATTTATATCTCTGTTGGAACTGGACGTAGATGAGCTGCATGCGGCAAAGTTGAAAACCAATAGCATCATAGCTACGGATGAGAAGTAATATGGCTTCTGAGGATCAGATTGCATAAGTGGGTTGGTTTTAATGCCTTTTTTTATGGTAGCAAATCCACTCCTCTGAAACGGTAACGTTTTTATAAACTTATTAACGCTAATCAACGAACTCCACCCTGCTTTACAGGCTTGATTCGGCAATGGCTTCTGCTGCGAGCATACCGTTTGTCCATGCGGCCTGGAAGTTAAAACCACCGGTTACGCCATCAATGTCGAGCACTTCACCCACAAAATAGAGGGCCGGTATCTTTTTACTTTCCAGGGTATCCGGGTTGATCTCCTTCAAAGAAACTCCCCCGCAGGTTACAAACTCCTCTTTATATGTGGTTTTTCCCTGCACACTATACACGGCATTCACCAACTGCTGCGTTAAGTCGTAAATCTCCCGATTCGACACTTCAGCCCACCGTTTGTCAGGATCAATACCGGCCAGTTCTGAAAATCGGGTCCAAAGCCTCACTGGAAAACTGAACTGATCCTGCTTATTCACCTGTCTGCGTGCATTATGCTCTCTCAATGAAATCAACATTTGCCGAACCTCCTCTTCGTTTCGAGGTGCCACCCAGTTCACCTTGATATCATACCGGTACTCTTTTTGATAAAGCTCACGTGCAGCCCATGCCGAAAGCTTCAGCACTGCCGGACCACTCATTCCCCAGTGTGTAAATAATACCGGACCCGTTTCGGTAAATCGGGTTTCTTTAATATGCACCTCGGCCTCATCCACAGAAATTCCTGCCAGATCGGTGAATATTTTTTCTCTGAAGTTAAATGTAAACAGAGACGGTACCGGTTTTTGAATCGTATGCCCGAGATCTTTTATCCACTGATATGCTTTCTCCCGGTTATATCCACCGGTAGCAACCACAACAGCATCAGCGTAAGTTTTGCCATTTTTTAGCAATTCGAGCTCAAAACCATCTCTTTTACTTGGTTTGATGCGGGTAACATTCGTTTTTGTACGGACCAAAACACCATATTTTCTTGCCTCTCTCCTGAGGCATTCTATTACGGTTCCGGAGCTGTCTGTGACCGGAAACATCCGACCGTCATCTTCCGCTTTTAGTTTTACCCCCCTGCTTTCAAACCAGTGAACCGTGTCTTTAGCCTGGAAGCGTTCAAAACTCCATCGAAGCATTTTACCGCCTCTGGGGTAGAAGCTTGATAGCCTTTCCGGATCAAAGCAGTTGTGAGTAACGTTGCAGCGTCCGCCTCCCGATACCCTCACCTTAGATAGAACTTCCTTACTCTTTTCGTATAGAGTAATATTTAGCTGCGGGTTTAAACGTGCGGCGTTAATAGCAGTAAAGTATCCAGCGGCACCTCCGCCAATAACGGCTATGTTTTTATTCATGTGGCATATGATAGGCAAAAAATCAAAAAATCCCCTATACCGAGGGTGAAGAATCTCTTCTTATCTTTCGACTCCCTGGGTCTGAAGGTCAACACGAAAGAATAGATTTAAAATGAAAAATCTGCCTGATAAAATTGAGAGTTTTCTAAATGGTAAACGAATTGCCGTCGCCGGTGTGTCGCGAAAAGGAGACGTTGCCGCCAACGCCGTTTTAAAAAAACTACAAAATGCCGGATACAACGCCATTCCCATCAACCCAAATGCCGGGGAAATTGATGGCACCCCCTCCTACCCAAACCTCTCCTCCGTACCGGGCAAACTACACGGTGTTGTTGTCGCCACGCATCCAGATGTATCGGCAGAGATTGTTCGGCAGTGCGGAGAGTGCGGTATTGAACACGTTTGGTTTCACCGATCCTTTGGTCAGGGCAGTGTATCGGATGAGGCCATCAAAGCCTGCAGTGAGCTTGGTATAGATCCCATTGTAGGCGGCTGTCCGCTCATGTTCTGCGAACCTGTTGATATAGTACATAAATGCATGAAATGGTGGCTGCAGAAAAAAGGTACGGTATCGTCGTGTGGGGAGATGTAATACCTTTTCTAACAATTTTTCAGTTAGTACAACAGGATATATCACATTAATTTGAAACAACCATAAATGATATATTTGTTGAGTTAGATTAGAAGTATAATATGTTATAAAATATGTCGACAACAGCTGCTTCACATGCCCGTTTTTTAACTCTCTGAATAGTATAGCTCGTAACACACTGTGTTTATTTTTTTAACTTCAAATAAGGATATTACGCACTATGAGACAAACATTAACTATATCTATGTTGTAGCGAATGTCTTACAAACAGTTAATTTCTAATGATTCACTTACATATTTATCGACCAATTACCTTTATCATTTAGTTATCTTTGACAAAAAATTGAATACCTTAGCTAATTTAAAGATTAAATTATTTTTTGATATTCTTGATAAGTAGAATCTATTCTTAATGGCATTCGATTTACATTCAGGAATCAAAAGTAAATCCAATGCCATTTAAGCTTATCTACTTTATTATATTCAATAGCAGGGAACGGAACTTTAACAAATCCAACAAGTTTAAAAACCGTTTTAAGGAATTTCGAATTGGTAGGAATTCTTTGTAAATCAACATCTAAAGACAGATAGTATTCTCCTGTTCTTATGAAATCAGGTAAACTATTCCGGGATTCATCAATTTGAGGTGGAATTCCTAATCCACGACCACCGTACCCCAAGGCCACGTTTAACCAATCTGGAAATTTTGTAGGTTTTGAAATAAAAGATGCCACATTTGTACTTAACCAATATGTCTGACTATTGTAGTCATTAAAAACCCTTTGCAATTGGTTTTCTCCTAATAAATAGGGGTTGAGATGAGCGTATTTGTCAGATGGACGGTAAGAGAATTTTAGTCTTAAGCGTTGTTCTTGCCATACTAATTGTTGAACGCTAAATATTATAGAACCACTACCATTGGCTATAATATCACCCCACGATGCTCCCCATTCTGAATGAAAGCCATCAAGTATTTCTATTGAACTCATGCCGCCAAACCCAATAAGCGCGCCATACAGTGCTGCCTTTTTATTGTTCAATCCAGCCCAATTTAGAGCATAATAAGAATACTCACTAAATATATAACCCGTTGTAGCATGGCCAACTTTGTCGAGTTTAAGCCACGAGGAGTTATCATTTACCCAGTGAAAACTACTGCCTGTAGAATCTTTATACCATAAATAGTAGGTATAAGCTATTGCTCCGGTATAAAACGTACTGCCGGTAATTATGACCGTTTTCAACCTTCGTGTTGTATCAATACTGGCTGAGGATTGTGCGCTAACCTTTAAATTAGGAAATAAAAGTAGGATAAGAATAATTGAGCCAACTAATATTTTAGTCAGATTCATTCTCATCTTTATTTATTGGTTTTAGGGTTTATTCAGAACTTACCGTTTTGAAAAGCTGTTTCCGTCCCAAATAAAGCGCAACTTCAACGTTTCCGGATAAATTGCTGTACGATAAGAAGTCAGAACAGATCCATTTCTACCAGCATATATTGATATGTATTCTAGTTCTATTGATCCTCCCAACAATGGTCCTGACTTATAATAAGTAGTACCACCCATCTCACCTGGTAGGTATTTGTTGCCTGGCGAGATATTTCTACCAGTAATCCACATATGCACAGGTTCTGTATCTCCGTTCATATATGTAATTCGAACTTCGTCACTTTCTTCAGTTTCAGAATCACATCCGATATTTACAAACAATACAAGAATAATAAGAAGTAATCTTAATTTTTTCATAATAAAGAACTTAGAGTTTAAATTTATATCAATTTATCAATGAGATTTTAAAAAATTGATAAACTCTCTTATTTCAATTAAATGAAGTAAGATGTTTTCAAGATGAAGTTCTCATATTGCGAGAATAAGGGGTAAAGAAAAGGTCACAATCTCACTCCAAGTCAATGATAATAGCTTGCAATGAAATACGTAATAGATTAGTAATGGCAAAATCCTTGATGAGGCATTTCTCTTTTATCCACAATAAAGCTCCCGGAGCAAAACATCGTTTTGAAATTCAAGCAGAATAATTATAGCATCCCATGCATAAAGAATTAACATTGTCAGCGATGCATGCTTTGAGAATTTGATTATAGAGGTGAAGCTCCAAAATATAAAATGAAAGGTATGATAGATCATTTAGCGAGTAATGGAGTCAATAAAATTTAAGGAATTATTTCCATGCCTAGGATCTATATGATATATGATTAGGGGAGTGAGGAGCCGAAGCGCTTTTTCGAAATGAGGCATCTGAATTATTATTCAAAATGTGGAACTGCATAAAAAAACTCGTCAAAGCTAAAAACCTTGCGGGGTTAGGTTTGTTGTGGAGGTGCGGGGCCGAAGCACTGCTTCGGAATGTAAAGGCTGGATCTTTCTGTAAGGCAATGAATTTTGTATAAAAAAACCCCGTCAAAGCTAAAGAGCCTTGCGGGGTTAGGTTTATTGTGGAGGTGCGGGGAGTCGAACCCCGGTCCGAGATGGCAACCCATCAAGTATCTACATGTTTAGCTGTTGATTAAGGTTTCGGATAGTGCAATGCTCAACAGCAAAGCGACACCATCCTATTCTGCATTAATTTTCACCAGCCACGCGGCAGACACGCGCTTCGGAAAAGTCTGTTTAAGTCGGCGCTCCGGACGGGGTCAACAGACAGACGCCCGAAGGAACGGACTCGTCAGTTTAAGCTGCGAGTCGGTATGAGTAATTGTTGTCAATTACATTGTCCATGATGAATGATTTACGAGATTCATCGGTCAATCTCGACATGCAACCTGTGAATGTACGCAACCCGTCGAATCCGGTACACCCCCAAATATGTTGGTATCTTTAATTTATCAAAGAACACTGATAATATAACGTTTTCCACAACCAATTTCTTATATCGAAAAATGCCGCAAGATTACTCCGGAACGAAAACAGGAATTAAAAACATTCACATAACTCCTATTATTCTATAACTTTCTTATCTGTAGTCCGTAGGATATAACTTAATTTTCAAACAAATATTGTGATTCATTGAAGAAAGTTTTTTACGCACTCATTTCTTTTTTTTTCCTATTTGCAAACCTGCTGCATGCACAAGACGGCGCATCCGTTAACGGATACATTACAGATGCGGAAACCGGTGAAACGCTGCTTACTGCAAATATTGCGCTTGTTGAGGTGAATCGCGGCACTTCATCCAACACATCAGGATACTACACCATAACAAATATTGAACCAGGCACCTATACTCTCGCTGCTTCCTATATTGGCTATCGCAGGTTTGAAAGGGAAATAAGCCTTGAACCCGGTGAAAACCTTCGGATCGACATCGAAATGATTCCTGAAGGTGTTCAGCTGGATGCGATTGTTGTAGAATCACAATCCGAAAGAGAAGAGCAGAAAAATATCGGCAGGGCCCAGGTCAGTACGCAGCTTATCAAAGAGCTCCCGTCGGTTATTGAACCGGATGTCTTTCGGTCTGTTCAGCTTTTACCGGGTGTGAAAGCAGCATCTGATTTTTCCAGCGGTCTTTATGTTCGCGGAGGCAGCCCCGATCAGACGCTTATTCTGCTTGATGAAACCACCGTCTACAATCCTACCCACTTTTTCGGCTTCTTCTCCACGTTTAACCCCGACGCGGTGAAAGATGTCCGACTTTATAAAGGGGGGTATCCCGCTAAGTTTGGCGGACGTATCGGTTCTGTACTTACGGTATTTAATAAAGATGGGAACCGAAATGAAACGCAGGGTTCTGTAAGTCTTGGACTGCTGGCATCGCGCGCTTCACTGGAAGGGCCCCTCGGAAACGGTTCGTGGATGCTTGCCATACGTCGATCCACACTGGAGCCTGTACTTGCTGCACTAAGGAACTCAGTAGATGGTGTTCCCGATAAGTTCTATTTCTACGATGTGAATGGTAAAATCAGTAACGATATTACCGAGAATGACCGGCTTTCCCTCGCATTCTATACCGGCAACGACAACGTATCTATCCCTTTTCAGGACGATGCAAATATCAATCTTAAATATGGAAATCAAACCATAAGCGGGCAGTGGCGCAGAATTATCAGCGAAAACCTGTTTAGTTTTGTAACCGTAACGGGCTCCCGTTATTTTAACGAACCAAATTTCGAAATTGCCGGTACCCCATTCGAGAGAAACAACGAAATTTATGACTTTTCATTAAAAGCCGATTTCGAATACCTGCCCAACGAACGTCATACAATTTCTGCAGGTCTGTGGGCCGGCAACCTGCTTTTAACCTTCCGGGACCGCTTTGATAACCAGGAGACCTTTAATAACCGGATATCTTCCCAGTATCTGTCTGCCTATCTGCAAGACGAGTGGCGGCCAACTGAAAAATGGCGAATTAACGCCGGTATGCGCCTGAATACATTTACGGAAGGTGAATATATTCGTCTGGAACCCAGACTCTCAACCGAGTATCGGCCCACAGATCGCATTCGACTTCAGGCCGCATATGGTCGCTATTACCAATATCTCACGCTGATTACCAATGAAGCCTTTTCCGGCTTTGACCTGTGGCTGACCACCGACGATGGCGTTCCTCCCGCATTTGGTGATCAATTCGTCTTGGGAGCTAAAACTGTTCCGTTTACCGGCTATGGTTTTGATGCTGAGGTATATTACCGAACCATGAGGGACCTGTTTGAACTGGATCCGTTTATCAACGATGCGGCCGGGCTTGATTATGATGAGCTTTTTCGGTTTGGTGAAGGGTATGCCTATGGAGTAGAGCTCTTTTTTGAAAAACAGCGGGGGCCGTTTACCGGTTTTATCGGCTACACATATGGTGTAACCAGGCGAAAATTCCCGGGTTTTAATACTCCAATTCTGGACGACCCAACCCGAGCCCGGTTCTATCCGCCAAAATATGACCGTACCCATGATGTAAACATCACCACGAGTTTGCGTTTAACTGACAGATGGAGTACGAATGCCGTATTTAGTTACGCTACGGGACAAGCGTATACACAGCCGCTTGGACGTACTGAGATTTCGGGGATTCCCTGGGATAACGATCCCCGCGATATCTTTACCGTGGGTAATGTTAACGCCTCGCGCCTGCCATCCTATCACCGGTTGGATCTTGCCTTCAGCCGTACGGGAACCTTTTTTGGCATTGGTGAGGCTGAGTGGCAAATTCAGATCATCAATGTTTATTCAAGAAGAAATGTATGGTTCTACAACTTTGATTTCGACGATAACCCAATTGAGCGACAAGAGGTTAATCTTTTGCCCATTATTCCGTCACTCTCGTATACCGTAAACTTTTAGGCTACTGCATAATGAAAATTTCCATTTTTACATCTGTTTTACTGCTGTCAATTCTTTTGGTTGCCGGGTGTGAGTCCTTAAATCAGGATACGTACGAAGAGTTTTTTGTGATTGAAAGTTATGCCGTTGCCGGCCGTCCCCTGCCAGACATCACAATCAAACGAACGGCTGAGGCAACTGATTTTTATGATGATGAAGCAGTACGCGTCAATAATGCATCGGTTCAGCTCCTTCGGCTTGATGAAAACGGTGCCACTGTTGACCAGTACGATTATGTGCTGCAGGGGGATAACGGTGTCTATACAGCCGTCAATCAAGTGGATTTGATTCAGGCAGGAGATACCTATCAGTTTATTGCGGATGTCCCCGGAGCCGGAGAACAGATCCGGGCAACAACCATCGTTCCTGATACCTTTGAAATAATCAGTGATATCCCCGATCAATTGATCTACCAGGGAGAGGAACAGCTTGAAATCACCATCACGAATACCACGCCTGAATTCAGGCAAAACGTATTTGTTTTCAGCACGGTTGCACAAGAGCCAACTGAAGAGAATCTAACTCCCTTTTATAAAGCAACTTTTGAAGATGACGATGATGTTGAACTCAATGATTTCATCATTAACTCTTCAGGACTGATCAATGAGGGCAGCTTCGAGATCAACCCTGATAATACCATTACGCTGCGGTTTCCCTGGCTGGGAGTGGCCTTTTATGGAGATAATGTAGTTGTAATCGACTCTGTTGATGAGAATCTATTTGACCTGGTCCGTTCACAGGAAGTGCAGCTTGGAGGCTCCACCCTCTCCCCCGGCGAAATACCCAATGTTTTATTCAATACAGAAGGTGCTATAGGTATTTTTGGAAGCATGGCGACGGATACGGTGAGTACGCGGTTCGTCCGCGGGTTTTGATGAATTTTAAATTCATTTTATGGCTGTAAATCTATCATCGGCTTTCAGATTGAAAAGCTCTCCAATTCACAGACCGGCTGAGTACAAAAGAGTGAATATGTCTCTCTGCTTCAGATTATTGAATCACTTTATAAACCGCTCTACTTCCTGAACCAATAGTACTAGCGGAATACAGTTTGACTTTTTCATTTTGAAGTTACAATCAATCGATCTCTTCTTTTAGCACTTCATCATATAAGAATGAAACAGAAGCCAGCCGCTGCTTCTCCAAAAGAGTCAATGGGCATCATAGAGTAGTGATAACCAAGTTCTTTTTACAATAGTGAAAAAAAGACCCAACACTTCAGGAAGTACTTTTTGGACCTGTTGGTGCGTACATATTCTAAAAAATTTCAATCCATTTAGATTGGTACGCAAAGTGTTTCCGCGATAGGTCTTAAACGTAAGCTGATGTTCGTACTTTGAAATTAAATGTAATTTCTTCATTATATCCTCAATATTTCAAGAAAAACATGAATAGTATTGGTGATATGCCAATTAACGTTATGCCCAAATTAAAAACCTAATGAATGCGATACTATTAAAGGAATACGGATTACCGGGTATTCTTGAAGTTGGAGATGTTGCAAAACCTGTTCCGAATGATGAAGAAGTATTGGTGAAAATTCAATCCGCATCCATCAATGATTGGGATTGGGGGTTGATAAGGGGAAAACCATTTGTGATTCGTCTGTTTTTTGGCCTGAAAAAGCCAAAAATAGCGATTCCCGGTGTAGACGTTTCCGGAAAAATTGAAGCTGTGGGCAGGAACGTGAGTTCATTTAAAATTGGCGACGAGATTTACTGCGATCTGTCGGAATGCGGTTTTGGTGGCTTTGCCGAGTACGTTTGCATAAAGGAGAAAAGCTTGGCTAAAAAACCTCCCAATATCAGTTTTAATGATGCCTCTGCCCTGCCGCATGCCGGTTTACTCGCTCTCCAGGGGCTTGTGGAGAAAGGAAAAGTTAAATCGGGACAAAGTATCCTGATCAATGGTGCCGGAGGCGGAGTCGGAACCCTGGGAATTCAAATCCTGAAATCATATGATGGACTAACGGTGACCGGTGTTGACAGCGACGAAAAGCTGGAGTTGATGAAATCGCTGGGATATGATAGCGTAATAGATTATAAAAAGACGGACTTCACCGATACCGGAGAAAAATTTGACCTTATCCTTGATACAAAATCATACCGCTCCGCTCTAAAAGTTACACGGTCCCTCAAAAAAAATGGCAGGTATATCACCGTTGGCGGATCGATGTACAGATTGTTCGAAATCGCAGTGTTAGGTCCGCTGATATCACTTTTTACCGGTAAAAAGCTGAGTGTGCTTATTCATGAACCCAACCGGGGTTTAGACCAGATTTCTAAACTTGTGGAAAAGGGGCAACTACAACCTGTTGTTGATGGCCCCTACGAATTTGATAAAATCCCAGAGTTGATTCAATATTTCGGTGAGGGCAGCCATCTGGGAAAGATCGTCGTTGAAACTGAAAAATAGCGAAGCGTATAAACCTGAATTTGATTAATAATGTGTCTATTTAGGTTCTGAAAGTCCCCCCAGCCCCTCCTTGGGAAAGAAGGGGAATATCTTTTTCAAAATTTTTGAATCGAATTCAGGTTATAAACATATTAGCACCGTCAAAAAAAAAGCAGCCTCACATACGCAAGCCTGCTTTTTAAATCAGTTTTGAAGATCCTACAGCAACATCGCCAGAGGATTCTCAAGCAGCTTCTGTAGTGTATTTAAAAACTCAGCGGCTTTGGCGCCGTCAACCACCCGGTGATCACTGGAAAGCGTCACTTTCATCCGTTTGCCGGGAACCACTTCTCCGTTCTTCACAACGGGAACATCGCGAATCGCACCTACTGCAAGAATACATGCGTTCGGTGGATTAATAATTGCCGTAAACTCTTCGATGCCAAACATGCCCAGGTTACTTATGGTAAACGTACTTCCTTCCATCTGTTCGGGCTGTAATTTTCTGTCGCGAGCTAATCCTGCCAATTCACGTGTTTCTGCAGATATTTGACGAAGATTCTTCTTGTCAGAGTGCTTGATGACCGGCGTCATCAGGCCTTCATCAATAGCAACCGCTACGGCTACATTCACATCTCCATGTTTTCTGATCACATCATCCATCCAGGATGAGTTGATTGCGGGATGTCTTCGCAGAGCTACTGAACACGCTTTTACCACGATATCATTAAATGAGATCTTCACCTCACTCATCTCATTCAACCCTTTACGCGCTGCAATCGCAGCTTCCATGTCAATATCAATCGTTTCGTAGAAGTGCGGGCTGGTAAATTTGCTTTCTGAGAGGCGGCGGGCTATCGCTTTTCTCATTTGTGAGATTTTGGTTTCTTCCGACTCT
>Ga0209942_1000325_pt1 | contig 29736 bp, 29 predicted proteins | sample SalPonR1_A_D2_MG_FD_185695 | JGI IMG/M metagenome (GOLD analysis project Ga0209942, IMG submission 185695) | Salt pond soil microbial communities from South San Francisco under conditions of wetland restoration - Salt Pond MetaG R1_A_D2_MG... ...
GTCAACATCCTGGTATTTTTTACCTGGCTCTGTCGTTGGCATAAAGCCGATTAGCAAGACCTTCAGTATGGTATACCATACTGAAGGTCTTTTTTGTGGATAAACAGCGGAGGACAATTTATGTTATTTTTAATTTTGAAGGGTATTCTTGGTGTGATATTGCTTTATGTCGGAGGGGAAATGCTTGTTAATTTTGCATCTTCCCTTGGCAGAAGACTTGGTCTGCCAGACCTTCTAATAGGATTGACCATAGTAGCTTTCGGAACTTCAGCTCCGGAATTGGTTGCCTCAATTACAGCTATTCTGAAAGGATCTCCGGGGATTGTCGTTGGAAATGTGCTGGGGTCAAATATTGCTAATATAGGGCTTATCCTTGCTTTAACAGCTATGATAAGACCTTTTGCTACGGGTTTTAAAAAGAACTGGAAGGATTTTATGTTTCTTGCATCATCCTCCATATTTGCGGGATTCCTTATGCTCAGGGGCTATGTGCACTCTGCGGAGGGTATAGTACTTCTGGTAATGTTTTTCTTGTACATGGGTTACCTTTTCAAGAGTAAGAGCATCCCGGCTGAGAAAACTGAAAGCGCTGAAGACAAAAGGATAAGAACTTTTATGCCTGCTGTGGCTGGGATCATCATGGGGATGGCTCTTCTTCCAGCGGGTGCTGATCTCCTGGTCAATTCAGCAATAGGAGTAGCTGTATCACTTGGTGTGGCGGAACATATTTTAGGATTGACTTTTGTTGCCCTGGGTACAAGTCTCCCGGAACTTGTTACAAGTCTGGTTGCAGCAGCAAGAAGGCAGGGTGATATGTGTCTGGGGAATATCATCGGTTCAAATATCTTTAACGTGCTTGTTGTACCGGGAGTGTGTTCAATTATTGGAGATCTTAGCTATAAACCCTCTACTATAAGCCTGGACATTATTTTCATGCTGATGATCTCTGCCGCAGTAATATTTTTCTCTTCATACGGCAGATATCTTACCCGCGGAGAAGGAGCTTTTCTTTTCATCGGTTACATAGGTTATCTTATTCATCTTGTCCATTGATATAGAAAGTGTAACCCTCAAGTTTCGCTAAAGACCTGATAGTGAGGATCGTGCAGTAGGTTTGCTGACACTTTCTATCCTCGTATTTGTATTTTTTGTTACTTTACAGACTTATCATTTTGAGATGTTTTGCCTATCTGATTTCCTATAGATTCAAAGTTGTGGAAAATAACCCCGGTTCCATATCCATATGTAATTTCTTCAGTTCTGTCAGTATTCCAGGAATCTAATGCAAAAAATTTATATAAATGTTTCTCTTTATTCATGGTTACAATATAAACTAAAAGTTTTATCATGATAGTCTCCTTTTGATTAACTGGTAAAAGTTTTGTTTAAAAGCACTTTTGTTGAATTTTAGAAACCCCGGCCAGAGGGCAATGTGTGTCAAAACTAACCCCTGTGATCGAATATATTTTATTAATCTTGTAATTATTCTGATTTCAGGTATTCATTTTAGCCTGATAGAGGTGTAAAATTAAATTATATTGAAATTATATGTTCAAGGGGGACAATTCTTATGGCCATGGGAAAATCTTCTACAAAAGGGGAAGAAACAGTTTCTGAATTCACCGAGATCCTGCCGAAGCTTATATTTCTTTTCTGTATGGAACATCCTCTTTCCCCTCAACTTGCGGAGGAGCGTCTCAGTGCGACGGGACTCTTAAATTTCAATGAAGCGGGGGGAAGCGATTTTCCTGACATCAAGGGCCTTTTAGAAGAGCTGAGGATCAGGGGGATCCTTTACAAAAATCCTGACAGTACCTACGAACTTGCCCGTTGTGTTGAAAATACCTTCAGAAGTGAAATATCAGAAGCTCTTGGATCCGGGGGCAAAGATACAAAAGTGTCTGAACTTCTTAAGCGGGAAGCCCGGAATTTCATATCCAGGGCAAAATCCGTAAGAGAGTCCTTTGAGAAGGATGTATTTGATGGACTGATCCCCGAATATCATGATCTGACGTCAAGCCGGGCAAGGTCAATAGTCCAGTCCCTGTGGGACGAGATCGACCACAGGCGGATCTACAATTCCCTTCACAGTATTTTTGATATGCTTCCTGTGGGGATAATAGATTTTGGTATAGCAAAAGATGAAATTGCACTTGAAGAACGTTTCTTCAGAATGACTGATGATCAGATGTGTGATCATATGCTGGAATTGATCTCTGAAAGCTTCGAGAAACATCGAAAGGTCTGTGAATGCAAATTCCGCAGGAACAGGGCAGAGGAGATGCCGGTCCTTATAGATAAATTCCGTAAATTTCTGAATAATTAGATACTGGGGGCAGATATATTGAATAGAGTTTATTCCATAAAGCTGCAGTGGAAACCTTTTTATGTCAAAGATCATATTCAACGTCAGGTTCCGGGTTACTCCAGGGTTGTTTTATAAAGTGTAACTTTAAATGAAAGAATATGTCTATTTAACTGCTCTTATGACCACAAAAGATCCTTCCCCATAGCCTGTGCTGACAGGTTCAGTTTCATTGATCTCTTTCAATGGATTAAAAATGGTCTGAGTGTAATCAAAATTCATAAACCCTGCCTTTTGCAATTCTGTCAGGACCTCGAATGTACTGTAAAATGTTGCTGATCTGTAAAAGGTACTTTTATTCCTGTTTTCCAGATAGATCTGTCCTAATGGGCTTTCACGATCAACAAAACCAGTCAGCAGAGAGCCGCCTGATCTCAGGATCCTGTTAGCTTCACTGAAAGACTTTCCCAGATCTTCTACGAAACATATGGTAGTGACCATAAGTGCAAAGTCGAAGCTTTCATTAAAAAATGGAAGATCTTCAGCAAATCCCCTGATAACTGTTATTCCTCTACCCATTGCAATATTGGCCATTCTTTCTGAAGGTTCTACACCCACTTTTATTCCGAAAGGTGTGGAGAAACGACCACTTCCAACTCCAATTTCAAGGCCATTCCCGGATGAGGGAAGAAGAGCTCTTATTGCTTCCAGTTCTGATAAATAAACAGCTTCATTATTATGAAACCATTTCTCGTACAGATCAGAATGTTCATCGAAGGGGCTCTGGTTAAACATTATTCATCATCTCCGCATTATTTGATCATTCCGGTATCATTCTACTCTTCAGGAGGGTCATATAAAACATCAAATGAGATAATGCGATCAGCATTTCAAGAGATAGAGAGGTGGTGTAATATTAATATGTGCATCAGAGTATCGCTAATTTCCAGGGAGGTTTGCTTTGAAATGGATAATATTAGAAAGGCATGCTGTATAGGAACCGGAACCATGGGAAGCTCAATTACGTTAGCTCTTGCTCTTGGTGGCATGAAAGTTACCATTTATGGCAGGTCCGAAGAAAGTGTAAAAAGAGGATTGACTTCTATCGATGTATTTTGCGGAAATCTTGAAAAAGCCGGTTTTATGGATTCACGAAAGATACGTGATGTTCGGGAGAGGATAAGTAGTTGTACCTCTATTAAAAAAGCTCTGGATGGTGTTTCTTTTGTCAGTGAGGCAGTATCAGAAGATCTGGAACTCAAGCAGGACCTTTTTGCTTCTATAGAAAGTATGGTGCAGGATACATCTATACTAAGCAGTACTACCTCAGGTATGGATCCTGCCCGGATCTCCCTTAAAATGCAAAGGAGGGAACGATTCCTGGTTGCACATTTCAGTAATCCCGCACACCTTATGCCATTTGTGGAGCTTGTCCCATGTCCGTTAACTTCAAAGGAGACCATGGATCTTACCGGGCAACTTCTTGAAGGGTGTGGGCTGAGGCCTGTCCCATTGGACAGGTACGTTCCGGGTTTTGTCTTCAACAGGCTTCAATTCGCACTTTTGAGGGAGGCTATGGATCTTGTGGAAAAGGGCGTCGTTTCAGCAGAAGATGTGGATGCAGCAGTTACACACGGTCTGGGTCGAAGGCTTGCCTGTACAGGTCCTTTAAGAAGTGCAGATATGGGGGGGCTTGATGTTTTTGAAAAGATCGCATCCTATCTCCTGAAAGATCTATGTAATTCTTCAGAAGTGTCTAAAATCCTTGAAGAACCAGTAAAGAGCGGAAATTATGGAACTAAGACAGGCAGTGGGATCTTTGAATGGACAGAAGAAGAAATAGAGAAAATACGAAAAGATAGAGAATCGATTCTTATCGATTTCATGTAAAAATCAAAGGTTATTTTATGCGTGACCGCTTGACTTTTCCCCAGCTGTCAGTATGATACTTTTTTGAACTAATAATGATAACAATTCTCAAAGAAAGATGGTTTATCCAATATGGAACTATATTCTGCATGTGTTAATTGTGTTATGGGCAACCTGCTTCATATTGCCGGAAAGTCCATGTCTTCAGAAGAAGAAAAGATACTGTTCCTTGGAGAGTTCATCTCAAGGATCACCCCTGAGATAAAAACATCCTCATGTGCTCCAAGATTGACTGGAATTGGTTGTTCTCTGCTCAGGGAAATGACAGGTATCAATGACCCTTTCAAGGATATAAAACATGAATTCAATAGACTTATGCTTACGATCGAAGAGGCAACTCAGGAAATGATAGATACAATGGATGATCCTCTTGAGTCAGCTCTTGTGGCAGCCGGGGCTGCGAATCTCATAGACTTTGGTGCTTTCAGGGAAGTCTGTCCGGAAAAGATAGTTAAAGTTCTTCATGAGTATATTGAGACCATGCGTCTTGATATGTCTGTTTACAGAACATTTCTTAATATGCTTGACAGGCATCGGAGTCTTTTAATAATGTCTGATAATTGCGGAGAGATAGTTATCGACAAGATCCTGATCCGGCAGTTGAAAAAAGTCTTTCCGGATATTGAGATCACATGTGCTTTCAGGGAAATCCCGGTGCTTAATGATGCAACTATGGATGATGCAGTTGAAGTTGGTCTTGACAAGCTTTGTAATGTGGTATCTTCAGGCAGCCATACTCCGGGATATATAAATTTTGAGGCAAAAGAAGGATTTCGGGAATTTTACAGTAAAAGCCCGCTCATCCTTTCAAAAGGGGTGGGGAATTTCGAAGGAGCAGAGTTTGAAGATCCCAGGAACTTTTTCCTTTTTATAGTAAAGTGCGATAACTTTTCTGAAAAACTTGATGTTCCTTTAAATACCCTGGTCTTTCAACAGGGAAGAAGTTCCCTTCTGAAAGATGATAATGAGAGCAACCCTTATTCAGAAAATGTCAGGAGATTCATAGCTCATTCCTGTTCAGAATAATTGCTCCGATAAGCTAAGACAGATGACAGGAAGAAAAAAGGCCTCTAAAAAAAAGACGGAATAGATCTTCAACGATCATTATATCCCGTCTTTTTTTAGCCATTTCTTAATAATATTCCCGCCTGTGTTCAACTATAATTCAGAAAATACAATGTTCAGTTGCTGCAGAATGCTATTGCTGTCTCGGCAAGTATTCTCGCAGAATCTGTAACTGACTGGAGGTCTACATATTCTTCAGCAGCATGAAGCCCTTTACCGGCAGGACCGAAGAGTACTGCCGGAATCCCTGCGCTGCTAATGATCGCTGTATCAGCCCATCCGCTGAAACCTTCAATTGGAGGTTTTTCCCCCATATGTTTTTCAAATGTAGTTGAGAGTGTTTTTACAAGTTCGCTTTCTTTTGCTGTTTCCATGGGAGAACGGTAGAAATATAATGAAAGCTCAGCATTGAAATCGGCATCTTCCCGGGTTAGATCTTTCAAAAGTCCTTCCATTTCCATTTGTACATCATCCTGTGATTCTCCTGGAACGGTCCTTCTTTCAAGTTGAACTACACATTTATCGGGATATGTACTTATTCCAGTGCCTCCTGTGATAAGGGAGGCATGTATCGATGGGTGACCAAGCAGAGGATGGTTATTAGATCTAAGTTTTTTCTCTTCCATTTCATGTATGGCAGCAAGCAGCTTTGCTGCTTTCATTATTGCATCGATCCCTTCATCGGGTTTACTGCCGTGAGCTGCTTTTCCCTTAACAAGTATTCTTTCCCAGGCGAAACCTTTGTGGGCAATACCTATTCCCATATCAGTAGGTTCGCATACTATTGCACCATCTGCAGAATATTCTTTTACTAAAGCTTCAGTTCCTATACTCTTGTATTCTTCGTCCACTACACATGCAAGCAGTAGATCACCATCAAGTTCAATCCCTGCCTCTTTAATGGATTCCGCAGCAATTATCATAGCGGCGACGCCGCTTTTCATGTCCAGGCTTCCTCTTCCATAGATCTTGCCGTTACTGAACCTGGGATTAAATGGGTCAGAGTTCATTCCCTCAACATCAACAGTGTCCATATGGCCGTTCAGCATAAGCGTCTTACCAGTACCCAGGCCTTTAAGTCTTGCTATTACATTTTTCCGAGTTTGTGAAGCCTCCTGGACCGTAACTTCAAATCCAGCCTTATCTAAATATTCTGCGAGATAAATGCTCAGTTTCTGCTCTCCCGGGGAAGAACTGTCAAGATCTGGATTAATGGAAGGGATCCTGATCAATTCTTCGAGCAGTGCCCTCAGTTTTTCGATATTAACAATTATTCCGGCGCTCCTGTCTGTCATGAAACTCCCACCTTTTTGAGTTTTGATCATAGATCTGATCTGAAACTTCAGATAATTTCATATCAATAACTTAACAGGTTTAATTTTAATTGTTAACGGCTACAGGTCAATAAATAAAACATAGTTTAATTATTTAAAAACCATTGAATAGTATTAAGATCCTGGTTTATGAAAGATTATTTGAACAGGGTAAATCTGTATGTATCAAAAAGATCAGACTTTCTTGTTTTAGCAGGTTCTGATCTGGGTTTGTATCCAGGTTTCTTTTACAGAAAGAATGAATGGATAAGGTATATTTCAGTATTGGAATTATTAGACGAAGGCCAGTCCAAATAATAAAGCCGGGCGCTGCCGGAAGATATGCATATTCAACTGCTTCAGGCGGGAGACATATAACAGAGGATACTGAAGATATAAAACTGAAATTCTCAGTTCAGGAAAATTGCACCTAATATGAAAGCTATTATAAGTGAAGGTAACATGTTCATTATTCGAATACGTTTTATCTCAAGGAGGCTTAAAGCTATCCCTATAAGCATAAGTCCTCCCACTCCACTTATTTCATCAATTATTGGTTGAGTGAGAAGATCCTGAATAGAATCGGCAAAGAGTGTTATGCTTCCCTGAAAAAGGAACATAATTCCTGCAGCCAGTACAACGCCGGGTCCAAGGGATGAGGCAAGGGCAATTGAAGCTATTCCATCGAGCATTGATTTTGCCATAAGGAGATTGGGAAATCCACCCAGTCCTTCTTCAATAGCACCAAGTATACCCATAGATCCCCCGCAGTAGAGAAGGGAAGCGATAACGCATGCTTCATGGAAGGAAGTACTTCCATTTTCATTTCCACTGGTGGGGTGGTGCCTGGAGATACTGTTTATCTTCTGGTCTATTCCGGCAAGTTCGCCTGTTATGGAACCAGCAACTATGCTGAAAACCATTATGAGCATGTTATTACTCGAAAGGGCCATTGATGTTCCTGCTATAAATGTGAAAAGCCCAAGAGCCTGAAAGCTGATTGCGGTCACTCTTTCAGGCAATCTGGAATGTATTAAAAGTCCCAGAAGGGCTCCTGTAAATGCAGCAAGCCCGTTTACGAGACTTCCAAAGACAGGTATATAAGAAGAAATATGTTCCATATTTTAAATAACCTCTGTAAAAGTGTTTGGATCGGAGTTATTGAAAGTGGCAGAATAGAAAAATATTCCGCCACTGATATAATTTGAAAACTGAGGGTTCAAAGCTGAAAATGTTCTTTTGAACGTTTTACTTATATTTGAATTCAGTTTTATCAATGGGACCGGTCTTTAGATGGTATTTTTTTCAGTTCAGAATTATTCCAGGTTTATTATTTATTTGAAGATCTGTTTATTTGCAAGTTTTTTACGTTCATTCTCGCTGGTTATAGCTTTTCTTACTCTTACGGATTGTGGTGTTATCTCCACAAGTTCATCTCCATCTATCCATTCTATGGCTTTTTCAAGATTAAGGATCCGGGGAACATCAAGCTTTATTCCCATGTCTTTTGTAGAAGCCCTGTGGTTCGTTACCTGTTTTTTCTTAGCGGGGTTGCAGGTCATGTCACCAGGTCTTGAATGTTCGCCTATGATCATTCCTTCATAGATCCTCTCCATTGGCTTGATGAAAAGGGTTCCTCTCTGTTGAAGGTTGTCAAGCTGATAACCTGTTGCTTCTCCTGTTTCAATGCTTATCATGGATCCACGATTTCGAGGATTGATCTCTCCGGTCCAGGGACCATATCCATTAAAACAGGATGACATTATGCCCAGGCCTCTCGTATCAGTTAAAAATTCACTTCTGTATCCGATAAGCCCTCTTGTAGGTATACGGAATTCTATCTGCAGCATACCAGTCTGTGGATTGTTCATATTTACCATACGGGCTTTTCTTCTTGAAAGTTTATCAAATATTACTCCCTGGAATTCTTCAGGTATCTCTATTGTAAGTTCTTCCATAGGTTCAAAGACCTTTCCTTCCAGAACTTCTGTTATTACCTCAGGTCTGGATACACAGAATTCCATACCCTCACGACGCATTTCCTCAATGAGGATCGCCAGGTGTAGTTCACCTCTGCCTGAGACTTTTACGCCATCAGGCCTGCCAAGGTCTTCCATGTGCAGGGCAACGTTCGTCTGCATTTCCTTTTCGATCCTTGCTTTAAGCTGTCTGAGAGTAATTGCCTGTCCTTCCTGTCCTGAAAAGGGGCCGTTATTTACCAGGAAAAACATGGATACAGTCGGCTCCTCTATTACAAGAGGAGGCATTGCTGGGTTTTCAAGTTCCGTAGAAGAAAAGGTATCCCCAATATTTATTTCCCTGGGGCCTGCTATCCATACAATATCCCCGGCAGATGCTTTTTCGATCTCGATCCTGTCAAGCCCACGGGTTACCCATATCTGAGAGATCTTTTCGCTGAATTCTCCTGTAATTTCCCAGGTGCTGTCCTCTTTCTCGGGATTGACCCATCTGCATGAAGTACGGTTGAAGGTTTCCCCTTTACCGATACTTCCCTGAAGTACCTTGCCGCAGCCGATCCTTCCTGTGTACTCGTTCCATGCCAGAGTACTCACCTGCATAAGGAAGGGAGCATCGGGGTCGGCTTCCGGTGCAGGAACATGTTCAATTATCATTCTGAAAAGAGCATCCATTCCTTCTCTTTCCGTATCTTCAATATCGTCTACAGCCCAGCCCATCAGGCCCGATCCGTAAATGACGGGGAAATCAGTTTGTTCATCAGTTGCCCCGAGTTCGATGAATAGATCAAATGTCTTGTCGAGAGCGCCGTCAGGATCTGCGTTTGGCCTGTCAGCCTTGTTTATGAACACCAGGGGTTTAAGACCAAGTTCCAGTGCCCTTTTAAGAACATATCTTGTTTGAGGCATTGGTCCCTCATTGGCATCAACAAGAAGAAGGACCGAGTCTACGGTGGAAAGGACCCTCTCTACTTCGCCAGAAAAATCGGCATGTCCCGGAGTATCTATAAGGTTTATGAGGTAATCATCCCATGTGACCGTACAGTGTTTAGACCTGATGGTTATACCTCGTTCCTTTTCAAGTTCATTATTGTCCATTATCCTCTCGTCCAGCCTGGCGCTATCCCTGAATACCCTGGCTGATCGGAATATGGAGTCTATAAGCGTTGTCTTGCCGTGGTCGATATGGGCAATTATTGCAAGGTTCCTTATTTTTTTAACATCAAGCATTTAGTTACATCTCCGTTAATAAGATCTCGATTTTTGAAAAATGATATTTATATCCACAGAAAAGGAATGATACAACCAGGAGGGAATAAATACAAGTTTTAAAGTCAAAAAGGGTAAAGTTTACATAAATCTTTACTTTTCATTCATATAAACTATATTCTAATTGTATGGAAGAAAGGTTTTTTATCAGAAAAACTGCAGATATATCTGAAACCCGTTTTAACAAGTATTTCAGTTGCAATGGCAAAATCATTTCCGATCTGTTCAGATAAATGTGCATCTGATCCGAGGGTTATGATCTCTCCTCCAAGTTCCCTGTAGCGTTTGAGTATGATCTCGTGAGGATGCGGATGTCCCAGGCCATATCTGAATCCTGATGTATTTATCTCAAGACCTGTCCCTTTATCTATAGCAAGGCGAAGGATCTCCTCGATTATGTCCATATGGAGTTCATAATTGATTTCGGTGTGTGCCTGGCCATATTGGCTTTTACCGTATCGTTTTATGAAATCGAGATGACCAAGGACGGATATTCCATTCATAAGTTCAAGGTTATGATAAACGGTTTCAAAGTAGATCCGGTGGGCTTCATCTTTAGAGTATCTGTCGAAAAAAGATCCCTCAGATAGATCAGTTCTGTTTACACAATGTATGGAGCCAATAATAAAATCAAGTTTCTCTTCATCTATGACATGCCCAAGTCTTTCGGCAAGATGTGGTTGCATTCCGACCTCGATACCCCTTTTTACAAGCAGGCCTTTGTGAGAGATATTATGGAGTCTGGACAAGGCTTCTCTGTAGGCGGGCAGGTCGAGGTCAAAATTAACTTTTTCGCTGGGGAAATCAAAGTCAAGATGATCTGTAAGGGCTATTTCGTCAAGCTGGAGACTAATGGCCTTCTCAATAATATTCACGGTTGATTCATTTGAATCTCCCGAAAAACAGCTGTGAATATGATAATCTGCTTTAAACATATTTCCTCCAGGTGTTTCTTAAAACGTATTTTGAAGATCTTTTGAGAAAACTCGTATCCTGACAATAATCAGGGAATGTCCCTGACGGGACATTCCCCTCTGTATTTCAATGTCTTTCCCGTGTTTAAGTTTTTCAGCCTTTATAGGCTATAACTTCGACTTCTACCTTTGCTCCCAGTGGAAGAGCTCCCACCTGGAAAAAAGAACGAGCGGGTGCTTCTGTGTCGAAGAAAGTGGCGTAAACTTCGTTTACAGCCTTGAAATCGTTGATATCTACTGCGAATACAGTTGCCTTTACAACATCTTTCATACCAAGTCCCTGTGATTCAAGGATAGCTTTGACATTGTTGAGAACCTGAACTGCCTGACCTGCAGCGTCATCTCCTACAAGTTTTTTCTCTTTTGATGCCGGATCAAGTGCAACCTGGCCGGAACAGAATACAAATCCGCCAGCTTCTACTGCCTGATTATAAGGTCCCACAGCTGCTGGTGCCTTGTCAGTTGAAATTATCTTTTTCATCTAACATCACTCCTTGAAATATTATTAATGATCTGATCGTCTACGCTGAAAGCAAGTTTATCAGAAAAGTGTTCCTTCTGCTGTAAAAATAACATTACCTCCCACGTGAACCTTTATTTCATCGTCCTTTCTGTACCCGGAAAGAAGGAGAAGGGAAGGTCGGTTGATCTCATAGCCCTGTTCAACCCGTACTTCATGGAAATCTTCCTGGCCCATACAGCGGTGGTTTACAAGGTAACCTGTAAGGCATCCATTGGCACTGCCTGTGGCAGGATCTTCTGCAACTCCGTGACAGGGAGCGAGGACCCTGTCATGAATGTTATTTTTGTCAAACAAAGTTTCCCTTGCGAATACAAGGAACAGGACTTTTTCGTGTTTATCAATGAAGGGAACATAATCCTGCATCTGGATGCTGACCTTTTTTACTGCGTCCAGGTTTCTCAAGGGTACTATAACGGTTGCAAGTCCTGTGGAAACCCATTGGATGGGGAAGGAAGTTTCGATCTCCTCCTCATCTATACCCAGAATGGGTGCTATTTCTGAAGGTGCATAAGTATCTCCAAAAACAGGAGGAAGCTGCTCCATCCAGAAAACGTCATTTTCTACGGACACTGGTATTCTTCCAGCCTTAAGGTTAAGGATAACCTCTCCGGGGTTTTCAGGGCAGATCTTTTTTCTTATGAGTGCGGCGGTTCCCAGTGTGGGGTGCCCGGCGAATGGTACCTCACCGCCGGGAGTGAATATTCGAACGTCATATCCACCATCCCTGGGATGGTCAGAAAGGATGAAAGTACTTTCAGAATAATTCATCTCACGTGTAATGGATAGCATATCATCTGAAGAAAGATCGGAAGCGTTCCTTATCACTGCCAGCTGGTTGCCTGTATATTTCTTTTCAGCGAAAACATCTGCTATGTAAAAGGGATGTCCATTCATAATTTATCCCTCCTGTCCATTAAAATGGACCATTTGTCTGGTTAATGTAATTTCATGTTCAGTTTAACTCTATTCAGGGTCTTCTTCAATATTCTGTACCAGTATGTGTTCTCTCAGGGCTTTCATTGTTTCTTCAAGGTTCCCGTTTTCAAGGGCATCTACGATCTGGTAATGGATACTGGCAGAAGATTCGATATTGTCTTCAAGTATAAGATCCTGAAGCATTGCCAGCCTGAGTTGGAAAAAAATATTTTTCAGCATCTGGATGAACCACTTTTTACCTGATCGTTCCCAGAGGTAACAATGAAATGCTATATCAAGATCATTGAAACGGATGAACATTTCCTGATCTGAAAGGTCTGAATCTGTTATTTCGACCATCTGGTCGATTATCTTTCTCAACTCTTTAAAGTCATATTCTGAAAGCAGGTTCTGTTCAATAAGGACCCTGTAAATATCAGTCTCGAGAAGGTAGCGGAGTCTGTAGATCTCAATAAAATCCTCGTGGTCGAAATCAGAGATAAAAGTACCTTTTCTGGGAATCGTGCAAACAAGTCCCTGGGCCTCGAGTTCTTTAAGAGCCTCTCTGAGGGTAGATCTGCTTATATCGAGCCTTTTTGCAAGCTCAACTTCCCTGAGATGTTCTCCCTTTTTGAATCTGTGCCCAAGGAGTATTTCTCTTCTTATATGATCTGCAACACGATTCCTGAGGCTTTCATTTTTAAAAATACCAGTATCTTTCATTACTCATTACCCTCTCTGAGCTGAAATAAAAAATCCGTTAAAGGTTAGGAGGCAGGGGTAGAGCCATGGTAGCGGGTACCCCTGTCATTTTCAGAGCTATCAGCTCCAGCCTCTTATCTCCATTGCTTCTGTTATTTTTTCAAGGGCATTCACCCAGACAGCGGTTCTCATGGAAATATTCTTTTCTTTCATTACCTTTTGTGCTTCCCTGTATGCGTTCATCATTCTTTTGTCAAGGCGTCTGTAAACTTCTTCTGCTTCCCAGTAATCTCCACTGAGTCCCTGCATACGCTCAAAATCGCATACTATACAGCCACCTGCATTTGCAAGAACGTCCGGAACTATTCTTATACCTTTTTCCTGCAGTATGCTGTCAGCTTCTGGAGTAGTTGGTGCATTAGCTGCCTCAACCACCAGTTTTGTCCGAAGTCTTGAAGCATTTGCAGAAGTGATCACATCCTGGACTGCAGCAGGGATTAGGATATCACATTCCTTTTCAAGGAGGGTTGAAGAGTCCATTGCTTCAGCACCGGAGAAGCCCCGGATGGTTTTTTCCTTTTCTGCATATTCCATAAGAGCAGGGATATCAATGCCATCATCATTGAAGATGGCTCCATTTATGTCAGATACTGCTGTGATCCTGAAACCAAGTTCATAGAGGGATTCTGCAGCAATGGAACCTACCTGTCCAAATCCCTGGATAACCACATTTGAGGATCCTGGTTCCATGCCAAGTTCTTCAGAGGCTTCCACGGTACATCTGGCAACACCTCTTCCTGTGGCTTCATAGCCTCCCAGGGATCCACCGATCCCGAGAATGGCAGGTTTATCATTTATTGCTGCAGGGCAATGCATACCAGTTATCTGCTCATATTCATCGAGCATCCATGCCATTGCCTGTTTACCAGTACCGATATCGGCTCCCGGAACATCAACCCAGGCTCCTTTGGGCCTCAGCTTTCTCATAAATCCCCTGATAAGCCTTTCATATTCGCCTTCGCTCATCTTTGATGGATCAGCCTTGATACCGCCTTTCCCTCCGCCCGCCGGTATATTTGATGCGCCATGTTTGATGCTCATGAAAAGAGATAGAGCTTTTATTTCCTCAGGAGTGAGGTCAGGTTTAACTCGTGTGCCATCTTTTGTAGGTCCTGTGGCATCCTGATGATTCGATCTGTAAGCCGTAAACATCTTTCTTGAGCCGTCATCCATGCGTACAGGAATAGTGAACTCTGTAAAACGCATTGGCTTGGCAAGCCTTTCATGAATGTCATTTTTCATTTTCATTGCCTCTGCAGCCTGTTTAAGGTTGAAAAGGGCTTCTTCCCAGACATTGTTCATTATTAAGCACTCCTCGGTTTTTCAAATTGCTTTTTGTTTTTTCTTTAATCAACTACGGGGATACTCAGATCTTCAGGTCCCTGCTGAGACATTTTGAGCTCAGGTGCTCTTCTTTCCATTATCTCCTGCAGTATAGATGCTATTTTGACCTTCTGCCTGATGAATTCCTGGTGCCAGCTTTCTGTTACCCATGGTTTGTAGATGTCCGCTTCGGATGTTCCCGGTTCTATCTTGAAGTATACAGGTGCAGCTGTTCTGACTATCTCTGGTACTTCGTAGGCTCTGAACATTCCGCCGAAGCTGTCAACGATTATCATGTAGACATCAAGTGGTATATCTACGGTGCTGCGAATGCTTGAAAGGATAGGCAGAGATACATCTGAGTTCTATCTTGAAGTATACAGGTGCAGCTGTTCTGACTATCTCTGGTACTTCGTAGGCTCTGAACATTCCGCCGAAGCTGTCAACGATTATCATGTAGACATCAAGGGGTATATCTACGGTGCTGCGAATGCTTGAAAGGATAGGCAGAGATACATCTGAGAGAGGATTCATGGAGTCTGCTCCCAGTTTTTCAAGAAGTTTTGCTCCTGCGGGACTGCACTGTCCTCCAAAGACAGACCATTTAAAAACAGTGTCAGAGGGTATAAATCCATCTTCCCTCATCTTGTTGACAATAGTGAGAGCTCCTTCATCATAAACGAGGAAACCTCTTATTCCTGCCTCAAGATTACGCATCATATCTTCTAACCAGTAAGCTACGTTATCTGAACCTCTGTGGCGGGGGCATATCTTCTAACCAGTAAGCTACGTTATCTGAACCTCTGTGGCGGGGGCCCTGCACGATCCCTTCGGAGTATCCAAGTTCTTTGGAACCCGTATCCCATGCTTTTCGATGTCCCATGGTCATTATTATTTCTATCTGTTCATCTCTCGCAAGTCTGGCCATATCCTTAAGTTCCTGAAAATCGCAATATGTGGAACCACCTACAGTGCAGATAGCCCTGTGGACGTTAAGTTTTCTCTTTTTTAAGGGTAGAGTATCTCTCAATACCTGCGATCTCTATCCTGTAGTGGCACCCGTCAGGGAAAGATTTTTCCGAGTCCGGCAGAGACCATCCATCCCTTCCGGGAATTCCCATTGTTTCCATGAATTGACCTATTTCCTTGAAATGTTTAGCTTTGAACATTTTATCCATCCTCCATGATCCATATATGATTTTATATTTAACCTGTCAGAACTTGATTTTTACTGATCAAGGTACGCAAGTGCTGTTCTTACATGCATTTCGATCCCTATGGGCAATGAATCCTCGTCGATGTTGAATTTCGGGTGATGATGGGAATAGTCTGTCTGTTTGTCACGATTCCCTGTCCCGACGAAATAAAAGGCACTTCTGACGCTCCGGCTGAATTCGGCAAAATCCTCTCCTACCATCATTCTCATATTTTTTTGTATGTTTTTCTGGCCAACCGTTTCGGAGGCTTCCCTTAGGACCAGATCAGTCATATCGTTATCATTGGACAGAAGCCTGTTCCCGATAACAATTTTGAGTTCATATTCAGTTCCGGTCATAGCACAGATATGAGAAATGATATCTTCAAAACGTTTTTCGACAAATTCCCCCCTGTCATGAAGAAATCTGATGGAGCCCTGAATTTGTATCTCTGCAGGTACAACTGTTGGTGCAGTTCCGCCATGTATTCCGGTGAACATGATAACGGTAGGTTCCTCGAGGCTGTCCAGCTCTCTTGTCTGTAGATGCTGAACATCTTCAATGATCTTTACGGCAGTGCTTATTGGATCTATAGCTTTATGGGGCATGCCTGCATGTCCACCCCTACCTTTTATGGTAAGGTAAAAATAATGACTTGCCGCCATGACAGGGCCGGGGTTTAGTCCTATGGTCCCTGTCGGAAGGGGAGACCATAGATGAAGGCCCATTGATGCATCTACCTCAGGATCTGAAAGGACTCCATGTCTGATCATTTCCTCTGCTCCGGCTTCTTCTTCGTTTGGCTGGAAAGCGAATTTGATATTGCCCTTAAAGCTTTCCCTGTGTTTCGTCAGTATTTTTGCTGCGATCAGTAACATTGACATATGTCCGTCATGGCCGCATGCATGCATCACTCCCTCATTTACAGAGGCAAAGGCATCACTCCCTCATTTACAGAGGCAAAGGGTAGCCCGGTCTCTTCGTTAACCGGCAAAGCATCCATGTCCGAGCGAAGTAAAAGCGTCTTACCCCCTTCCTTTCCTCTCAGCAGGCCTGAAACGCCTGTCCCGGCAATGTTTCGTTTTACCTCGAGGCCGAGGTTTTCCAGGAAAGATGCTATCTTTTCCGATGTACGGAATTCCCTGAAACCCGTTTCAGGATGCCTGTGAAAGTCTCTTCTCAGTTCAATGAGTGTTTCAAGGTTGTTCTGTATTTCATTTTTGATATTCAGCAACATATGACCTCCTTTCGGAGCAGAGAAGTAATTGAACAGTTTTTTCTAATGTCGACATTCAGACAATATCATAATCATGAATATAAGTAAAATGTGTTTAAGGGAATATCTAACTTGTTGTAAAAATAATTTCAATTGAAATAGTATTAAGCTGATTAAAGATTTAGTTTTCTTTTGCAGGGTTGGCCTGTCTTTGGGAAACTGTTATTGTAATTCTGGCGGTATCTAAGGAATATCCTGGTTCAAAGAGAGAATGGAATAATAATTTGCAGATATTTTCGTCTGCTTATATATAAAAACCTTATTTGTATGTTATTCTACTATCAAGATAACTCTTCAGCTTAATAAAAAGAGGTGATCACAGGTGTTATCCAGTTTGAAAGGAAAATTGTTCCTGTCAGTTCCCGCCATGGTTTTGTTGATTCTTTTGTTTCAGGGGGTTTCTTTCGCAGAAAGTCCTATGTTCAGGGTCAATAGCCAGCAGACAGGGAGATATGAGAAAAGTGAACCACCTTACCATGGAGAGGTTGAATGGACCTTTGATGCAGATGCGGGGATATCGGGTTCTCCTTCATGTTCTGAGGGAAGGGTATATTTTGGAGATTCCATGGGTATGGTCTATGCTCTTAAAATCGAAACAGGTGAGTTTTTATGGAGTTTTAACACGGGTAATTCGATATATGGTGCGCCGGCTATAAAAGAAGATATGCTTTATCTGGGGAATGCTGGAGGACGGTTCCTTTGCCTGAAGGCATCTACAGGTGACCTTATTTGGGATTTCAATGCTGGTACAGAGATCAATACAGGTGCGATCCACTCTTCTCCCGCTATATCCGGAGAGTATGTCTATTTTACAAGTGCAGACGGAAATCTCTATGCTCTTGACCGTAAAAGAGGTAAAAAGGTATGGAAATTCGATACTGGAAGGGAATTAAGATGTTCACCGGTCGTCCATGATGATCTGATATATTTTGGAGATCACACATGGAAATTCCATGCTCTTGATGTCAAAACCGGCAGAAAGATATGGGGAGGTGGAGCAGGGGGACCCATTGATGCTTCACCTTCCATCTATGACGGAATGGTGTATTTCGGCGGTTGGGATGGTACCCTTTATGCAACGAAGATCAGGGGAGTTATACCTTCATGGCGTTTCGAAACGGGATTTGAGATAACAACTTCCCCCGCTGTAGATGGAGGTCGTATATTCGTGGGGACAGTAGCAGGCAAGCTCTTTTCCATAAATGCAGAATCGGGGAAACATTTGTGGACTTTCTCTTCCAGTGGAGGTATATATTCATCACCTGCTGTGACAGAAAAGACTGTTTTTCTGGGGAGTTCTAACGGAAATATGTACGCTATAAATGCAGTTACGGGAGATCTTATGTGGACTATCTCTACGGGCAGGGAAATTCTTTCTTCTCCTGTTATTGTTTCAAAGAGACTTCTTTTCGGAAGCATGGACGGGAGATTCTATTCGGTGAAGTGATCTGCGATTTTAAATGTCAAGTTCCTGATGGTCCTGTTTCTCATCCACAGGTTTAAATGAATTGCAGGCTCCTGGAGCCTGCAATTCATTTTCAAACGATATCAGGTGATATTTCTGACCTGGCTTTCCTGAGGGAGATCTTCGATCTCCAGCTTGTCTGAAGTTTCAGCCATATCGTATTTCATGCCACTGTAGAGACTTCGGCACATAAATACCATTATTATTGTAAAGGGAAGAGCTGCTGCTATTGCCATTTTCTGAAGAGCATCAAGTCCTCCTGAAAGAAGAAGTATGGCAGCTACAGAAGACTCTGTAAGGCCCCAGATGATCTTTCTTGAAGTTGGAGGAATCAGTTTCCCGTTCGAAGTCATCATTGCAAGTACATAGGTTGCAGAGTCTGCAGACGTAATGAAGAAAACTACAAGCAGCATTATTGTAATAATTGTCAGCGCTGTACTGAAGGGATAATAACTGTATAATTCGAACAGTCCTGTAGAAATATTAGAAGTTATGGTTTCCGCTATCCCCGGTGCTTTACCGAATTCCAGATTAAAGGCCGATCCTCCAAAAACACTGAACCATAGGAAAGTAAAGATCGTAGGTACGGTCAATGCTCCCAGAACAAATTCCCTGACAGTCCTTCCTCTGGAAATACTGGCCACAAAAAGTCCGACAAATGGTGACCATGATATCCACCATGCCCAGTAGAAAAGAGTCCATGAATGCGTCCAGTCATAGCCCTTAAACGGATTAGTGGAAAGGCTCATGTTCAGAAATGATGAAAGATAATCTGCAGTTGTACTCGTAAGAATGTCAAGAATATACGATGTTGGACCCACTGCAAGCATGAAGAGCAGAAGACACGTTGCTATAAGTATGTTGAGCTTGCTCAGAAACTGGATCCCTTTATCCAGGCCAGTCAGGCTTGATGCGAGAAAAAGAACAGTAATTATAGCGATAAGTATCAGATATACAGTATTGGTTACCTCAAAATCCAGGACCATCCCAAGTCCGCTCGATATCTGTAAAGCTCCAAATCCCAGGGAAGTTGCTATTCCAAAGATAGTTGCAAAAACAGCAAGGATGTCAATTATATAACCTGTGAGCCCGTAAATCTTTTCCCCTATCAGTGGATAGAAACAGCTTGAAATAAGCGGTGGCATTCCTCTTCTGAAAGAAAAGAATGCAATTGAAAGGCTCATTACTATGTATATAGCCCAGGGCTGGATACCCCAGTGAAAGAAACTGTGGGTCATGGCAAATTCCGCAGCTGTTCCTGAACCGTTGGCAATATATGACGGCGGGTTAAGAAAATGGCTCATTGGTTCTGCCACACCCCAGAATATAAGGCCGATCCCCATACCGGCAGCGAAGAGCATGCTGAACCATCCAAAATACGAATATCTTGGTTTTTCATGGTCCTTTCCGAGTTTTATATCTCCAAACCTGCTGAAAGCAAGAAAAAGAGAAAAGCAGAGAAAAAAGAAAGTTGCTGTAAGATATCCCCAGCCAAATGATCTTATGATCTCTTTGTGAAGTGTTTTGGAAAGCTGAAGGAGGAATTCCGGGCTGATGATACCGGTTGCCACTACTGTCAGCACCATGATCAGCGACATTATGAATACGGTGTTGTCAGGTTTTTTATCCATTTAGAACACTTCCTGACTTTGAGGATCCCGTTGCCGGTATAAGGATAATATTCGTATGTGATTTTATTGCTACCGATTCTGCCGTAGATCCCAATATCCTGTCGATACTTTTTTTACTGTCTGTCTTCCCCATAATTATCATGTCCGCTTTTTTCCTTCTTGCCTCCCGAACTATTTCGGTCCTTACCGAGCCAACTGTTTCTATGGTCTCTACATTATCAAAATTGACACGACATTCTTTTGCCAGTCTATCAAGACTGTTCCTGATAAGTGATCTTCTTTTCTGGTCTGCTTCAGGATCGGGAGCCCTTTGCCCTGCATGCAAAAGGTATAGAGTCCGGGCATGGAGAGAGTTTCCACTGAGATATGGAACTACAATGCTGTCGGTTCTTTGAAAATTGGTTGCATATATAATCGAGTCCAACCCCGGGTTCGAGCTTATACTTTCCTTTTTATAAATAAGGGCAGGAATGTCAATAGATCTTACTATGTCGATGTCAATGCTTCCCACAAGTGATCTTCTCAGGGGGTCTATGTTATGCCAGGGTAGATGCCAGGGTAGTGCTGCAAAATCTGGTGTAAGTTCTTTTGTAAGATCCATTATTCCGTCAACAACAGATCCCTTAAGGCTGTGTGTACTTACTATAAAATCCATACTCCTGAGTTCCTCTGCTATATCTCCCATCTTTTCAGATTGTTTCTGTCTGATTCTTTTCCCTTCGAAAACGTGTGATAAAAATATTTTTTCTGTACCAAGGTCTTTAATGAACGATGCGATCGAACGGATCGTTCTGAAAGATTCCTTAAGTGACAGAGGCAGTATACATGTACCAAGCAAAATAACTCATCCTTTCCCTTCGATAAAGACTTTTATCATGTTTATCCCTGTCTTTACAACTAAGGGGAAACTGAACCCGAAATGGATAGTATCAATTGAAAGATCTTTTTTCAAGGAATTGCTAAAAAGTATATAAATGGCCTTGCAATTTTGAAAATTAGTAGTATCATTTCATAGCTTGCAAAAGGGCTTTATTTGTATTATGTATAATGTATCAGAATAAGCCCCGGATCAATCGGAGTTATAGAGTCTATCGGAGATGTTTTTCATAATGAGTATAGTCCAGTTAACAGGTCTTACGATCTTTCTGTTTACATATGTTTTGATAGTAAGTGAAAGGCTCCACAGGTTAAAAGCTGCCCTTGCCGGAATTGCCGCCGTTCTCCTACTCCACGTTATTGACCAGTCAGATGCTTTTTCCTACATAGATTTTAATACCATAGGCCTTCTTTTTGGGATGATGGTAATAGTTGGGATCATAAGAAAAACGGGGATCATTCAGTTTGTCGCTGTAAAGGCGGTAAAACTGAGTTTCGGAAAACCCTGGATACTTCTTTTTCTACTCTCTTTTTTAACAGCAATTATTTCGGCACTTATTGATAATGTCACTACAGTTCTTCTTATCGGCCCAGTTGCCCTTGCTGTATCGGATGTTCTTAGAATAGATCCGATGCCATTTGTTTTTGCAGAGATATTTTCATCTAACATAGGTGGTACAGCTACTCTTATAGGAGATCCCCCCAACCTGCTTATTGGCTCTGCAGCAGGTTTTACATTTAATGATTTTATTATTAATCTGGGGCCTGCAGTACTTGCTTCTCTTGTAGTGATGTATTTTTTCCTTTTTATCTGGTATGGGAAACAACTGAGACCCAGCGAAAAAACGTCTGAGATAGCCGAAAACTTCAAGGAACCCAGGAGCACTGATGATAAAGGCCTTACAAAGAGGATCCTTTTTGTTATGCTGCTTGTTCTCGTTGGGTTTGTCCTTCATGGCAGGCTTGGTATTGAAGCTGCTACAGTAGCTCTTTCTGGAGCTGCTCTCGGGCTGATAATCTGTCCTGTTGATGTGGAAGAGATAATGAAAGAAGTTGACTGGGTGACCATACTGTTTTTTACAGCTTTATTCATGCTTGTCGGGACCATTGAACATCTTGGGTTGATCCATATGCTGGCGAATTTTGTGTTCAGTACCATTGGAGAAAACCTCAAGATCTTAAGCGTTTTCCTGATATGGGGATCAGGGATCCTGTCGTCCATAGTGGATAATGTCCCGTATACTGCCGCTGTAATACCACTGGTGAAAGAATTTGCATCCATGGGTTCAGCCAGCCCGGATGTACTATGGTGGTCCCTTGCCCTTGGTGCATGTTTTGGGGGGAACGGAACCCTTGTCGGCGCTTCTGCAAATCTTGTCATGGCAGGAGCAGCAGAGAGATCAGGCCTGAAAATAGATTTCAAGGCTTATCTTGTAAAGGGAGGAATCCTGATGCTTTCTACACTTGCCGTATCCAATCTATATATTTTTATAAGATATTTTTAGGTTGAAACTTATAATTAATGATCTAAACCCCTATTCTCGATAAATAGCTCTCTGGATGAAGCTTTAAACTGATGGTATCATTATCAGTGGATCTTTATTGACTGTTTCCTGAAGGGGAGTGTGAGAATTGACATTGAAGAGAGAACTGGATGAGCAGGTGCGTAATAGTTCAGCAAAGTTCCCTGATAGTGCAAGAAAAATCCTGGAAAAATTTCGAAATGATCTAAAATATTCAGGTATCGAGGATATTATTCCGGATGAAGGTGCATTCTTTCCGGCTTTTGACCTTCAGGATCAGGAAGGGAAACAGGTCTCCTCGGAAGACCTTCTTGAAGAAGGTGATCTTGTAGCTGTTTTTTTCAGGGGTAAATGGTGACCTTACTGTCGTCTGCAGTTGCAGGCCTATCAGGAGATTTTTGCTTCAGTCAGGAAGAAAGGTGCTTCAATTGTGGCGATATCACCTATGCTTCCTGAATTCTCAAAAGAACTGAAAAATGAGCTGGGACTTGATTATCCCCTTCTTTCAGATATTTCGAACAGCTTTGCCGCTGATCTTGATCTGGTCTTTACCGTGCCTCCTGAGGTAAGGGAAATTTATAAAGGTGCTGGACTTGTGATACCAGAATACAATGGAGATGAATCCTGGCAATTGCCTGTTACTGCAACCTTCATCGTGGACAGGTCTGGAATAGTGCTTCTGTCATGGAAAAGATCTGACTACAGGCAAAGACTGGAACCAGAGGATATTTTACAGGCTCTTAAAAGGTGATCGGTCAAAAAGGTCCCGGAATTCAAGATCTTTATTCCGGGACCTTTTTCTTTTCTATTTATAGAGGATCAGTTAAATCGTTTCCTTATGATATCTATTATTATGGAATCGACATCTTTCATTCCTTCTACATTTACTCTCGCAGCGTTTTCTACGGTTTTTTCGATAGTTGTATCGATAACGCCCTGACATCCTGACAGGTGCTGTCCCTTTAAGGCAAGCATAGCTGCGTAATAAGCTTCTGAAGCTCCTGTACTGACTTTCAGCGAACAGGTTTCCTTCGCTCCATCACAAAGCATTCCTACAAGATTTCCTATTACTATCTCCACTGCCTTGACTGATTGATCAATGTCGCCGCCCATTAGATGGACCATACCTGCCGCGGACCCTGCCCCGGCTGCTACAGCGCACCCGCATACAGGGCTTAGACGCCCCATCCTGCTTTTTATAAATGATGTTGTAAGGTGACTTAACGCCAGGGCATGCGCAATATCTTCTTTTGATCTTTTATAGTGTTCACCTGCTATTGCTACGGGAATAATTGCAGTTATACCATGATTTCCGCTTCCTGCGCTGCTCATAACTGGAAGAGGTGCTCCATCCATTCTTGCGTCAGATGCAGCAGCACATACAGATTTTATTTTCGCGCTGAGATCATCTGATTCGTATTGGTCCCCAGCAATTTCTTTTATGGTCGAGCCCAGATTAAGGCCGACATTATTTTCAAATCCAAACTCTGCGATCCTGTAATTCATAGCCACACCCTGAAGAACGTGGTCTATGTCTTCTTCGTCCATATGTTCAACAAGAGAAACAAGCTCTCTGTAATTCATTTTCAATACCTGATCCGGAATTGATCTTCCGCTATTTCCATTAGAATTATCGGTATCATCTGCAGAAAAGACTATCTTATTATCTTTTGTAACTCTGGTTATGTTGGAGTGTTCTTTCTCTATTATGCAGGTTGCTGAACCTTTCGAGGATTTAACAGAGGCTTCTACATAAACTCCGTGACGATCCATGTCGGGGATTATGTAAACTTTGTTGCTTTCGATCATTTTCCCGGCTTTTTCGAGGTTTTCCTTGTTGCAGTCTTTCAAGACTTCAAGTCCATATTCTGATCTGCCGCATATTGCTCCAAGGGCTGCCGCGATGTCGTTGCCTTTCAGCCCTCCTGTTCCGGGTATGCCCACGTACATTCCGTTCTTGTATATACTGTCACTTACGGTTACTTCAAGGACATCAATCTGAGTTTCGCCGAGTTCCTCTACAGCTCTTGCTACGCCCAGTGCTACTGCACCGGGCTCGGTACATCCTAAAGCCGGTTTTACTTCTTCATTGAGAAATTCCTTGATGGTGAACATGGATTCGCCTCCTATTGAAAATCAGTATCAGCCTTATATTTTACAACAAGATCTGCTTTTCGATCTCGTTTTTAACTTTGGCAACATAATATAGCTCTTGTTCCTTAACTGGAATATGTTAACATGTTCAAAAAAGTGAGGTATGTTAAATGGGGAATTCCTGTGTTGACATCAAGGATCTTGAGAGGATCTCGTCCACGGCTTTAAATGAGTTTTCCGAAAAGTCAGACCTTTTTACGCAGAAGACCGATCAAACTTTTCGTTCTCTGGATAATATGGACATGCTTATCGGAAGATGTCCTCTTGAGGTGGTTCTGGATAACCACTCAAACCATTTTCAGACCATTGCAAGTCTTATGGGTATTGGAAGACTTGATATACTTTATTCGATAGTCCCCTGGGTATACCTGACCTATCTTTCCCAGGGAGTTAGCCGGGAATATTTCCCGGCTGTTTTCAGAATATATCGCTCTTCTGTCAATCAGATACTGTCATCTGATTCTGCTTTGGAGATAGCCCCTTTGTATGATTGGCTGATCCAGGAACATGACGGATTTCTTGATCTGCTTAATGGCAGTTCAAACGTTGATAAAGTTCATATTTCCATGGATGAGGAAAATGAAGCTTTTGTGACTTCATTGCTGGAGGGAGATTATAGCCTTGCTCTCTCCATAGTGAATAAGAAAGTGGAGAAAAACTTTCCCGTTGAAAAAATATACAGTGATCTTTTTCAGCCAGCTCTTTACAGGGTAGGAGATCTCTGGCAGAAAAACATAATCTCAATTGCACATGAGCATATGGCTTCAGTAATGGTAGCCAGACTTATGGTAAATTTATATGACAGGTTTCTGCCAACGAATGATAGATACAGAGGAAAAGCTGTGGTTACTTCAGCTCTGAATGAATACCATGATATAGGAGCCCAGATGGTGTCCGACTTTCTCGAAAAAAACGACTGGGAAGTAAACTTTCTGGGTGGTAATGTACCAGTCAGGGAACTAATCGATTTTGTGAGGGAAGCTAACCCTGATCTTCTTGCAATATCTATATCCATGGTCTTTAACCTTGCAAATTGCAGGAGCTTGATAGAAACGGTCAGAAATGACCCGGATATCAAGAGTGTAAGAATAATGGTTGGTGGCCAGGCTTTCAGAGATCAACCTGAATTGTGGAAAACTCTTGGCGCTGATATTTATGCGCCAGATGCTTCTTCCGCTGTAAAATTGGCAGAGATCTGTCGTTTAAAAAAACACAAAGGAGATAGAGATAACCTTGAATGATTTTTGTGAAGAAGTGACATCAAATCTTAAATTGCAGGAAGTATTTGCGCGTTATATCTGTGATTTTTCCCACATAGCTGCCTTTAAGCTGGATTGTAATGGTCAGGTTCTCTGGCACAATAATGGAGCCTCAATGCAGTTTGGCAGCGAAAGGATAAACAGTATTTCCAGTATCTATGATCTTCTTTCCGAAGAAAGCAGGATAAAACTGCAAAATAAAATGGAGTGCGGGAGTATTAATTCTACGGATTTTTTTGAACCTGAAAGTATACCTGAAGATCTTCATTTCGATTCAGGCAATGGCGGCGTAAGAACATTCTACTCAAGGATAGTTCCCCTTTCTAATGGAGTATTTCTTCTTTTTTGTGAGTACAGGATGTTGACGGATAATCATATAATGAAAAAAATGGCACATTGTTATAACCAGTTGAGCCTTGAGTCCAGGGAAATGAGCAGAGAACGTAAAAAACTTCAGATCAGTAACACAAAAAACAGTGATCTTGCTTTTAAAGATCCTCTGACTGGTTTAGCGAACAGAAGAACACTTGAGAACTATTTTGAGGGTAGATCTGTTGATCAAAAAATTATTTTTATAATGGCAGATCTGGATAAATTCAAAAAGATCAACGACATTTTAGGACATAATCTTGGAGATAGAGTCCTCAAAGCGTTTTCGGATGTTTTCAGGAAGAAGGCGAGAAAAGAGGATCTTGCTGTAAGGTATGGGGGAGAGGAGTTCGTTCTTATACTTGAAGGTTTAGGCCTGACCAAGGCAAAAGAAATAGCCCGGAGGATATGTCTTGAAGTATCGAGGATCAGTTTTGAGGATCAGCCTTCTCTTAAGATAACTGCCAGCTTCGGGGTTGCGGAAAAATTACCTGGAGATGAGTGGCAGCAAGCCCTCAAAAGAGCAGATCAGGCAATGTATCAAGCTAAGACCCAGGGTGGTAACAGGGTAAGCAGCATTTAAGGAAAATAAATCTTCATGAAACATACTATACCAGCCTGATCGTTGAAGATCATTTCTGTTTAAGCTTTTTTCCCATGTACAAAATAATTTTTATTTGAGATCACTTTTCGAAAATTAAGCTGTTTTTTGATGTCCACTTTCTCTTTTATGATATTTCAAACATTAAAAGCCTTATGTTTTTTCAATTTCATCTCCTGTCCTGTAATGTTCTATTATATTTCCAGGTCCGGAATTATTCCTGTATCGTGAAATATGAGCCTGGAAATAGAGTGCGACATCTCTACTGCAGAGAAGCGATGATCTTGAAACCACAACTCGGAAAAGTTTCTTTTAACTTATTGTAAAAATATCAAGGCAAAGCTCTCTATAAAACTATAAGATCTTCATAGTTGACCAACTATACTCCTTTAAATTATTAGAAAAATCTTTTATAATGCATTTTAAGCAAACATCAGTTTAGTCAATATGTATGCACTAAACTGAGTTTTATTTTTTCATTGCATGGTTCAGGAGGTGATATTGTATTTTATCTGAGAGGTTGAGGAAAGTCTTTATCTTGATCAGGTACAAAATTCTGCACTGAGGAGGTTTGGAGTACATGTCTTCTTTGAGAAAATCAAAAGTTCCGCACACCTATGTTCTACTTTTTAGCCTAATTATTTTAGCGGTTGTTGGTAGTTACGTATTGCCTGCTGGTCAATTCCAGAGAATAGAGGACCCTAATACTGGAAGAACTGTAGTTGTTGCTGGCAGCTTCGAGACTGTTGAGCAGAGCCCGGTTTCATTTTTTGATACTTTCATAGCTATACAGAAGGGTATGATCGATGCTGCGGCAGTGGTATTCTTCGTTTTCCTGGTTTATGCTTCATTCTATGTGGTGATGCAGACTCACGCACTGCACGCTTTTATAGGTTGGTTATTACGAGTGATGAAGGGCAGGGAGATCCTTATAATCCCTGTATTCATGTATCTTTTTGCCCTTGCCGGATCAATATTTGGTATGTTTGAGGAGACCTTTGGTTTTATTCCGCTTTTTGTAGGTCTTGCTGTTGCCATGGGTTATGATGCAATAGTTGGTATGAGCATGGTCTCCATGGGTGTTGCCATGGGTTTTGCTGCTGCTTTCATGAACCCCTTTACCGTTGGACTTGCACAGAAATTTTCAGAACTTGCACTGTTCTCAGGAATGGGTTTCAGGATCATGAGCTGGTTCGTCCTTGTAACTATGGCTGTTCTCTGGACAGTAAGATATGCACTGAAGATAAAGAAAGATCCTACCAAGAGTCTCATGTATGGAGTCGATATGGGAAGTCTTGCTTTTGATCATGATGAGCTGATCAGATCTGAGTTTACCGGAAGGGACAAGCTTGTACTTGGTTATGTTGTTTTTATAATTGCTCTGCTTATCTGGGGGGTTATCACCAAGGGCTGGTATTTCAATGAAATTGCAGGTCTTTTCCTGATAATGGGTATTTTTGCAGGTTTCATGGCAGGGATGAAACCCAGTGAACTTGCCGGTTGCTATGTTGAAGGTCTTAAGGATATTACCTTCGGTGCTCTTGTCATAGGTCTTTCAAGAGGTATCCTTATCGTAATGCAGGAAGGTAATATCATTGACACGGTTATATACGGTCTGGCTCAGCCCCTCTCCGCGTTCCCGAGGTGGGTGGCTGCAGAAGGGATGCTCTTGATCCAGACACTTATCAACTTCTTCATACCTTCCGGATCAGGTCAGGCTGCTACAACCATGCCTATAATGGCACCTCTTTCAGATCTTTTGAACATATCCAGACAGACTGCTGTTCTGGCTTATCAGTATGGTGACGGTTTTTCCAATATCTTGTGGCCTACAACACTGTTGCCTGTTATTTGCGGTATCGCCAGGGTTCCCATCGAAAAATGGTGGAAATATTTTGTTCCTTTCTTCCTCATTCTTCTGCCTGTCCAGATGTTGTTCATCGCATTGGCCGTCTTTATTGGCTATCAGTAAGGCGTAGAGATCTTATAACTGTCAGAATATAACTTTTCATATTATAGTGGCAGGGTAGATATATATCCCTGCCACTGTTTCATTGATCTCTCTATTATGGAGGAGGTTTTTAGAAAATGGCTGAATATGATCTTCTTATTCGAGGTGCTTCGATAATTGATCCACGAAAAGGGGAGAACCAGAAAAAGAACATTGCCGTCAGGGAAGGAAAGGTCGTCAGTACAGGTGATCGTTGCCCTGAGGCTGATCGAGTGATCGAGGCAGAGGGATGCATGTTAAGTCCCGGTTTTATAGATACACATATGCATGATGAGGACATAGATGATCCGGATACTACACAAAAAGCGCTGCTCCGCCAGGGTGTAACCACGTGTATAGCAGGAAACTGCGGTGTCGGTCCCCTGCAGGACAGGATAAGGCCATCCCGTTCAGATCCATGGCTGAACATAGGTTATCTTACAGGCCACACTGCCCTGAGACAGGAGGTCGGTATTACAGATAAAGAAAGGTACAGGCCTGCAAATTCACAGGAAACAGCGAAGATGAAAGATCTTCTCACTGAAGAGTTGGAAAAGGGATCTTTCGGTCTGTCCTTTGGTCTTGAATATAACCCTGAGACCAGCTGGGAGGAAATAATTGCTCTCAGTGAAGTTGTGCCTTCCTTTGAAAAGAGATGGATATCCTCTCACATAAGGCATGACGGGCCGCGATGCCTTGAAGGTGTGGATGAGATGATACGGCTTGCAGGTTATGTCAATGCGAGGGTCCAGTTATCTCATCTCGGCAGCATGACTTCATTTGGTTTTGCGGAACAGGCTCTCGAAATGCTTCATAAAGGAAGAGAAAATGGTCTTGACCTTACATGGGACAGTTATCCATATGATGCTTTCTGTACCTTTATCGGTTCTGCTGTATTTGATCCTGGTTTTGAGGAAAGATTCCAGAAACCCATCGATGCTCTCGAAGTTGGAAGCGGTCCATATGCAGGGCAGAGACTTAATAGTGACCTTCTGGAAACACTCAGGAAAGAAGTCCCCAGAACTCTTGTAATAGCTCATGT
>Ga0209942_1000326_pt1 | contig 29722 bp, 24 predicted proteins | sample SalPonR1_A_D2_MG_FD_185695 | JGI IMG/M metagenome (GOLD analysis project Ga0209942, IMG submission 185695) | Salt pond soil microbial communities from South San Francisco under conditions of wetland restoration - Salt Pond MetaG R1_A_D2_MG... ...
TAACATTACTAAGAATTAATGCAAACTCTTCACCACCATACCTAGCAAATACATCTCCTTCTCTCGTCAGATTATTTATGATTGTAGCCACTTCTTCTAAAACTTCATCACCCTTTACATGTCCATAGTAATCATTGTATTCTTTAAAATCATCTAGGTCCATCATTAGTAAACTGATTTCCTTTGAGTTCATAGCTTCTTCCCATATCTTATCTAACCACTGATTAAAATACCTTCTATTATATATACCTGTTAAAAAATCTATTTTATTATTAATTGTAAGAACTTTATTTTTAATCTCTAATTCTTTCTTTATTTTTATTATAAGATAAAGCAATAAAACAATAATAATGGTTACAAAAGCATTGAATATTAAATTATCTTTATCAACCTTTCCTAAAGCATTAACAACACCTGTATCTTCAATAGCAACACCTAAATACCAATCCACATTCTTCACTTTTTGTGTAATACCTTTAATATTTTTTTCATCAAAAATGTATTCCATATCTACTATTTCATCCGTTTGTTTTACTATTTCAAAATACTCAATCATCACATCGTTGTCTTCAATATCATTGTATATACTTAAGCCAACTAAATTAGGATCTTTTGTATGAACAATTATATCACCTTGGCCATCGAGAAGATAAGCATAAATATTATTACCATAAATTTGCTTTTCTAAATACTCATTAATATTGTTTAGGAAAACATCTGCAGAAATAACACCAGCAAAAACTTCATCAATATATAATGGCGAACTAATGGTAACCAATTGATCACCAGTCTCTCGATCAGTATAGATTGAAGAAATCACTGTTTCACCATTACTAATTGCATCCTTGTACCAAACTCTTTCCCGAGGGTCGTAATCATCTGGTGGAACCCATAAACCACCTGTCACGAAGCTGCCATCAGCTAAACCAATATATACTTGAGAAACATCTGGATCATCATTATTAATGTTCAAAAATCGATTTAAGGTTTTAGCCTGGGTTATCTCTTCATAAGAAAAGTTATTTACAAAATCCTTAGTTGTTTTAATCATTTCCTTCTTATTACTGATCCAAGTACTAAAATTAATGGTGACTTTACTTAGATCATTAATCAGTTGATTGTATTGATTCTTTTCAATTTCATTCTCTAACTCTCTAACATTATAAACGCCAAATATTGCAACGGATATGATTAATAAAACAATAATTGATCTGAATTTTAAATCCATAAGCCACCTCCTTACATTAATTATACCTTATTTTTAACTTTAGAAACAAAAAAATAAGAAAGAAAAAAATAGCTAAACCAAAAGTTTAACTATTTTATACTATCATTTCATTTAGTTTTTATCAATTTTAAATTGACTAACATCATCTTTTAAATCAATAGCTACATCACTTAATCGCTGAGCTGTTGCTGCAACTTCTTCTGATGACGCTGTCATCTCTTCTGAAGCCGCTGCTACTTGTTGTGTGGCTGCAGAATTTTCTTCTGTTACAGAACTTACATCTTCTACACGCTCCATAACCATTTCTTTAGAATTAACGATCTCATCCATCACAGTATACGTTTTTTTCATTAATGGCGAAATATTTTCAACAGATGTTAAGATTTCTCCAAATGAATCCACTGTTTTTTCAACTGATGTTGTCTGTTCTTGAACTGAAGTTTCAACTTGCTTTGAAGTTTTAATTACTTCTTCTGTTTCTTTAGTAATTGAGTTTACCAAAGTAGTAATCTGATCAGTTGATTGACTTGATTCCTCTGCTAATTTTCGTACTTCATCTGCTACAACAGCAAATCCTTTACCATGTTCACCTGCTCTAGCGGCTTCAATGGCTGCATTTAATGCTAAAAGATTCGTTTGCTCTGATATACCAGCAATTATTTCTGTAATACCACTAATTTCATTTACGGAAGTCGTAAGTGTTTCTACTTTATCTGCTACTAATCTGAAGGCTTCTCGTATTTCTTTAATTGAATTGACAAGAATATTCATTTCAGTTTTTCCAACATTTGCTTTTTCTTCTGCATTCTCTGTTTCATGCTTTACATTTTCTAGTTCATTGTATACTTGATCAATATTATTTGTTAACTCACCTAATGATTTAACAATGTCATCTATGTCTCGTGCTTGATTCGTCGCCCCTTCTGCTACTTGTTGTATTGTTTCTGACAACTCTTGAGATGATCTTGACATTTCTTCTGAAGTACCAGCTAAAGCATCAGCACTATTATTCACTTGTCCCGATTTATCTTTTACTTCCCCTAAAGTTTTTCGCATGGCTTCAATCATACCTTTAACAGATCTGGCCATGGTTCCTAACTCATCTGTACGTTTTAGTGCTTTTTCTGGCGCACTTACTGTAAAGTCTCCTGATGCCATAGTACTCATATCATTAGATAGTTCACTAATAACTTTAACAATATTACTTGAGAATAAGAATAGAATTGCCCCAATAAGTAAGAATATTGCAATCCCTAGGCCTAAAAAAATCATAATATTTTTTTGAATGGCATTTTGTACCTTTGCCATTGAAAATCCAATATTTAATGCCCCAACGTGCTCACCATTAACTGTTAAAGGGTAAACAACATCATATACATCTACTCCTGCAGCTTCATATGGATAAATTGAACTGTAAAACTCTCCATCAACGGCTGCTGCTTTACTACCATCATCTGTTAACTCAACACCAATACGTTCATGATTACTATGTGCAATGGCTTCTAAATCTTTATTAATAAATAATGCATAAACTAGAGCTTCTTCAGCACCTATTTCATCTACTAAAGACTGATAAGAGAATTCATCTGTTAATGCTTGTACACGATCAGCATTTAATCCAATCTGTGCAAATTGACCATTGGTACCACGCACATACCCATATTTTCTATATTCACCAGATTCACTGTCTTGTCTAATCTCTTCAACAGCAACTCTTTCATTTCCATTTATAAACTCTTGAACTGGATGGTCTTCTGGTGCCACCCATCCTACATAAGCATCAATAGAAGAATATACAATTTCACCTTTTCTATTAAACCAGTTGAGCTCCACAATATCTCCATCAGTTGCAAGATTTTTTAGAAAACCACTGCTTAGGCTTAATTGGTTTCTAACAATTGTATTACCTGTCATCCTAATCTTATCAGTCAAACTTTCATTAATGTTTTGAACAGCCATTACATTATCATTCACCCGACTTTCCAGTTGTTCTAATCGAGCCAGGCCACTGCTTTTCATTTCATTGAGTAGATTTTCTCTTGCCACATATGAGGATATACTTCCCATTACAATAACACCTATTAGAATTATAATTAATGGAATAATCAAAATCTTTGTTTTAATTGAACTTTTTCTTGTTATTGCATTATTCTTCTTAGATGCCTTAACATTCTTAGTTGAATTACCACTTGTCTTTTTGGTCATTTTCATCTCCTTTACAGTTTAATACTCTATAATTCTACATTCTAACATTTTTTCTATTTCTTTATTTAGCATACATTTTAAATTATATCAAATGTTAAGAAAATATCAACATATTAAACCACTTAAATTGTTAAGAGTTTGAAACGATTACTGAAGTATACTTTTTGAAACTAATGGTATAAGCAAGTGTCTCTTCGAATACCTTACGCTTTGATACTATAGGTTAATCTATAACATAATAATGAGTTTTATTTAAAGGTATCGAGTAAAAGTAAAATATACAAAAAATGGCTAGATCAATTAAGATCTAGCCATCATCTATTTAACTAAACAAATTTTTTACTTTCTCAAAGAAATTATCGCGTTGAGTATAGCCATCATTGGCATCACTTTCTTCTTCAAATTGCTTTAATAATTCTTTCTGCTTTGCATTTAAGTTCTTTGGTACTTCCACCTTTACACGTACATATTGATTACCTTTACCATAACCATTGAGCACCGGGAAGCCTTTATTCTTTAGTCGATATTGTTTTCCACTTTGAGTCCCAGGTGAAACTGTTATGGAAATCTTACCATCTAATGTTGGTACAACAATATCTGCACCAAGGGCTGCTTGTGTAAATGTAATTGGAATTTCACAGAAGACATCATCGCCATCGCGCTTGAATATTTCATGAGACATAACACTTACAACGACATATACATCTCCCCTTGGACCACCTTTTGAGCCTAAGTTACCTTCTCCTCTAATACTCATTTTGGCACCATGATAAATTCCCGCTGGAATATCCACTTCAATTTTCTTAGATTTTTTAACTTTTCCATGACCTTTACAAGTATGACATGGGGTATCATAAACAGTACCCGAACCTTTACACTTATCACAGGTTTTAACCGAAATAGATTCTCCAAATAAACTTCTTTGTCGGTACCTTATCTCACCAGTACCATCGCATTGGTCGCAAGTATGCGAAGAACTACCTGGTTCTGCACCTGATCCACCACAAGTATCACATTCTTCGGTTCTATAGAATTCAATATCTTTTTTAACGCCAGTCGCAGCTTCTTTAAAAGAAACAGTTACATTAACTTGAACATTCTTTCCTTTTCGAGGTCTGTTTCTAGAACTTCTTGTCCCCGCGCTAAAACCACCACCAAACATTTCATTGATGATGTCTTCAAATCCGCCAAAGCCTTGACCACTAAAGCCACCACCAGGGCCACCTTGTTGGTTTACTCCTGCATGGCCAAATTGGTCATACATGTTTCTTTTTTCTTTATCACTTAAAACTTCATATGCTTCATTTATTTCTTTGAACTTTTCCTCTGAACCACTATCACCATTGTTTCGATCCGGGTGATACTTCATAGCTTTTTTTCTATAGGCTTTTTTCAATTCTGATTCATCAGCACTTCGATCAACACCTAATATTTCATAATAATCTCTTTTACTCAACTTCTATCACCTTCCCAGAAATAGATATATAGGCACCCTAAGGTGCCTATTATCTTTAATCTACTACTTCATAATCAGCATCTTCAACATCATCTTCTTCAGGAGCAGCACCTTGTCCACCCATTGGGCCTTGTTGTGCTTGTTGCTCTTGAGCTTGTTGTTGATACATTTTCTGAGCGATTGGTGCGAAGGCTTCATTTAAGTCTTCTATTGCTTTATTGATTACTTCAACATCATCATTATCTTTTACTTCTCTTAAATGATCAATTTTACCTTGAATTGTTGACTTTTCTTCCTCGGTCATTTCAATGCCTTCTTCATTCATTGTCTTCTCTGTTTGATAAGCTAATGAATCTGCTTTATTTTGCGCTTCAATTAATTCTTTCTTTTTCTTATCTTCTTCAGCATGTTCTTCAGCTTCTCTTACTTTTGCTTCTATTTCATCTTCAGATAAGTTAGTAGAAGATGTAATTGTAATATGCTGTTCTTTACCTGTACCTTTGTCTTTTGCATGTACATTTACAATACCATTTGAGTCAATATCAAATGTAACTTCTATTTGTGGCACACCTCGTTTTGCTGGTGGAATACCATCAAGTTGGAATCTACCTAAAGTAGTATTACCAGTAGCCATTTGTCGTTCGCCTTGTAGTACATGAATGTCTACAGCACTTTGGTTATCTTGTGCAGTTGAGAATATTTGACTCTTCTTTGTTGGTATAGTTGTATTTCTATCAATTAACTTTGTAAATACACCACCTAGTGTTTCAATACCTAATGATAATGGTGTAACATCAAGTAATAATACATCATTTACATCACCAGTTAATACACCTGCCTGAATTGCAGCACCAATTGCTACACACTCATCAGGGTTGATACCTTTATGCGCATCTTTACCAGTAATCTTTTTAACAGCTTCTTGTACAGCAGGGATACGAGTTGATCCACCAACTAAAATTACTTCATCAATATCTGAAGCAGATAAATCTGCATCTTGTAAGGCTTTTCTTGTTGGTCCCATTGTACGATCAATTAATCCTGAAGTCATATTTTCGAAAGTAGAACGGTTAATATCCATATTTAAATGAAGTGGTCCACTCTGATTTGCAGTAACAAATGGTAAATTAATATTTGTTGTTTGCTTAGAAGAAAGTTCTTTCTTCGCATTCTCAGCAGCTTCCTTTAATCTCTGAAGCGCCATTTTATCTTGTCTTAAATCAATACCATTTTTCTTTTTAAAGTCTTCAGCAATATGGTTCATTAAGATTTCATCAAAGTCGTCTCCACCTAAATCATTGTCTCCATTTGTCGCAAGTACTTCAAATACGCCATCTCCTACTTCAAGGATTGAAACGTCAAATGTACCGCCACCTAAGTCAAATACTAAAATCTTTTGTTGAACGTCTTTTTTATTTAAACCATATGATAATGAAGCAGCTGTTGGTTCATTAATAATTCTTTTAACATCTAATCCAGCAATTCTACCTGCATCTTTTGTTGCTTGTCTTTGTGCATCTTTAAAGTAAGCAGGTACAGTTATTACGGCTTCTGTTACTGTTTCACCTAAATAACTTTCAGCATCAGCCTTTAACTTCTGTAAAATCATTGCCGAAACTTCTTCTGGTGTTAATTTTTCTCCATTTGCTTCAGCTTTATAGTCTTTACCCATATGTCTCTTAATCGAACTAATCGTTCCGCTTGGGTTTGTAATCGCTTGTCGCTTTGCTGTTTCACCTACTAATCGCTCGCCATCATCTGTAAACGCTACAATTGATGGTGTTGTTCTATTACCTTCTGCATTTGGAATGATTACTGGATCCCCAGCTTCCATTACCGAAACACATGAATTTGTTGTACCTAAGTCAATACCTATAACTTTTCCCATTATATTTCCTCCTTATATTTTTAATTTTTAGTTTTCGTTATTTTTTTTATTTTCTTTATTTGAAGCAACTTTTACCATTGCATGTCGAATGACTTTACCTTCTAAAATGTAACCTTTTTGCAGTTCTTGAATAATCTCATTGTGTTCATATTCATCCGTATCTTCTTTCATTACTGCATGATGATACTTTGTATCAAATTTTTCGCCAACTGTATCAACTACTTCAACTTTATTTTTTTCTAAGAACTCATCAAAACTATTCTTAATCATCTCAATACCTTCAAGTAAGGATTCAGCATTTTTGTCATCCTTTGACGACTCAATGGCCCGTTCAAAGTTATCAATAATTGGTAAAACATCTTTAATAACTTCACCATGTGAGTATTTGATTAAATCTTTTCTTTGTTTTTCTTGTCTTTTTTTATAGTTTTGAAATTCTGCTTGTAATCTTAAATATTTGTCTTTTGCTTCTTCTAAAGCTTCTTCAAATTTTTCAACAGCTGGTGTTTCTTCAATTTCTACTTCATCTACAGAAATTTCTTCTTGTTCTGCATCTGAAGTTTCTAAGACTTCTTCATTTTTTTCGTTAACTTTTTCCATTTGATCACCCTTTTATATTTTTTATAAATATATTCCAGAAAATATTTCAGTTAGTGTATCCGCCACATATGTGACTGTAGAAATAACTTTTGGATAATTCATTCGTGTTGGTCCAATAACGCCTATTCTTCCTGCTTGATAACCATTAATCTTATAGGCAGCCGAAACAACACTGCAATCTTTAACTTCTTCTAAACCAACTTCTTCACCAATTTTAACTGAAATTTCTTGTTCCGATTTACAACTTAAAAGTCTTCTTAATACATCTTCATCTTCAAGGGTGGTTAAAAACTCTTTTACTTTGGGCACCTCTTGAAACTCTGGTAAATCAAAAATTTTATTAATGCCATCAAGTTTTACATCAATGTCATCCATATTTTTAAGTGTATCTCTTAAAACTGGTACTATATAGTCAATCACATGTCTAAAATGTGGTAAAACAGATTTAATGTTACTAATTTTCTTAACTGTAATATCACTAATATTCGAACCGTTTAAACGTTTTAACATTACATTACTGATTAAATCTAAAACATCTTGATCAATGCCTTCAATTGGTAGCTGAATATTTTTAACAATTCCCGTATCAGAAATGAAGACCAGTAATACCTTAGAATCATTAATATTAATCAACTTTAAATTCGTTAATTTTGAACGATTAAATTGTGGTAAAGAAACCATTGTTGTCATATCCGTCATTTCTGTCAAAATTGATAAGGCTTGTTTAATGACATCCTCTACTTCTATAACATTATTTAATAGCAGATTTTTTATAATCTCTCTTTGTTCATAACCTAATACTTCTAACTTCATTAGATTATCAACATAAACTCGATACCCTTGTTCCGATGGAATGCGTCCAGCTGATGTATACGGTTGAACGAGATAACCTAACGTTTCTAACCTTGCCATCTCATTACGAATCGTCGCTGAAGAAACACCTAAAGAACTATTTTCCTTTATCGTTTTTGATCCAACAGGCTCAGCATTAGTAATAAAGTCTCTTATGACAAGTTGTAAAATTTTTAGTTTTCTATCATCTATACTCATTTTATCACCTTTAGCACTCTCATTGTCCTTTTGACAACAATGCTATCATAAGATATCTTAGCATCCTTGTCAAGCATTAATTTAAAGTTTTTTCACTCTCTTTAGCCGAGTGCTAACTCCTAAGCAAAAAAAATAATTAGCACCCGCTCATCTCTTTTGCTAATTATAATGTAACATAGAATATTTTCTTTGTCAAGAAATTTTATCACTCTATTCGACCGAGTGCTAATCAATCAACTCTGCTATCACTTGATTGCTTAAATTCATACCTTTCATTGTTAATCTTAAATGATCGTTACTAATGATTATCAATCCTTCATCAAGTAAAAAGTCAATAGCATTTTTATGACGTTTCAAAAAGTCAATGCCGTAATTTTGATTGATTATTTTAAAATTTATACCTTTTTTTAATCTTAAGCCAAGCATTATTTCTTCAAATAATGCATCCTCTTTATTAACCACTTCTTCATTCACAATTGGTCGGTTATTCTTTGATAATGAGTGAAAATAATCATCAAAATCTTCTGTGTTACCAAACCTTCTATTCTTTAAAAACCCATGGGCAGCTAGTCCAAAACCAAAATACTCTTGTCTATTCCAATAAGCCATATTATGTTTTGATTCATAACCCTTTTGGGAGAAATTTGATATTTCATATAAAAAGAATTCATTTTCTTCAAGTCGATTGATTAATCTTTCATACATTTTCCGATCGACTGATTCTTTAGGTAATACTAATGCTTTATCTTTGATTAAATCAAATAGAAGTGTTTCTTCTTCAACCTTTAAGCTGTATGCAGAAATATGTTCAGGCTTTAATCGAATTATTTCATTAATAGAAGCTTCAAAATCTTTTACACTTTGACCCGGTAAACCAAAAATTAAATCTAAAGAAATATTATCAAAGCCTACTGCCCGGGCCAAATAATAAGCCGCTTTTGCTTCTTCAAAAGTATGAATTCTACCAATGGTTTTTAACATCTGATTATTACTGCTTTGAAAACCCATACTCAATCGATTAATCCCTATAGCTTTATATGTCATAAGCTTTTCCTTGGTAAGGGTTCCTGGATTCACCTCAATGGTAATTTCTTTAATATGAGATAGATCATTATATTCTTTAATTGTATCTATAATTTCAGCAATATGTTTTTCATTAATAAAAGAAGGCGTGCCACCGCCTATATAAATTGTTTCTATTATACTTGTCTTAAGTAAATCTTTGTACAAAACAATCTCTTTTATTAACCCTTTAATATAATCATCAACTAATGATGTATCAGTAATTGATCTAAAATTACAATAAATGCATTTCCTTTGACAAAAAGGTATGTGTATATATATGCTCCGTTGCTCTTTATTCATCATCATATTTAAGTACTTCCAAGAATGCCTTCTGAGGTATTTCAACATTCCCAAACTTCTGCATTCTTTTCTTACCTTTTTTCTGTTTCTCAAGTAATTTCTTCTTACGAGTAATGTCACCACCATAGCACTTAGAGGTTACATCTTTACGCATAGCCTTAACATTTTCTCGGGCAATGATATTACTGCCGATTGCTGCTTGAATAGGAATCGTAAACATTTGTCTCGGAATAGTATCTTTTAACTTGTCGCATATTCTTCTGCCTCTATACACGGCACTCGATTTGTGTAAAATCATTGTAAAGGCGTCAATTCTTTCTTTATTAATCAGGATATCCATTTTAACTAATTCAGATGGTCGATATTCTAATAGTTCATAGTCTAAAGAACCATAACCTTTAGTAATAGACTTTAATGTATCAAAGAAATCGTAGATTACTTCGTTTAATGGCAATTCATAATGTACCATTACTTTCATTTCATCTAAATACTCCATGTGAAGCATTGTACCTCTTCGTTCTTCACAAAGGGCCATCACATTACCAACATAGTCTTTTAAAACCATAATATCTGCTTTTACAATTGGCTCTTCCATATTTTCTATTAAAGTTAAATCCGGTAAGTTTGATGGATTTTGAACAGTTATTTTTTCTCCATTTTTCATGTTTACATTATATATAACACTCGGCGAAGTAGAAATAATATCTAAATCAAACTCACGTATTAATCGCTCTTGAATAATCTCTAAGTGTAATAGACCTAAGAAACCACATCTAAAACCGTAACCTAATGCAGCAGATGTTTCTGCTTCATAGATTAATGCGCCATCATTTAACTGTAATTTTTCTAATGCATCCCGTACATCATCAACTTTTTGATCCCCTAATGGATAAATACCACAATATACCATTGGCGTTACTTTTTTATAACCTGGTAATGGCTTTTCTGTTGGTTGGTTAGCATTCGTAATTGTATCACCAACACGACAGTCTCTAACATTTTTTATACTTGCTGTAATGTAACCTACATCTCCAGCTCTGAGTACATCCATCTTCTTCTGCTTTGGCGTGTGTACTCCAACCTCAGTGACTTCATACTCTGACCCATTTGACATCATACGAATTTTATCACCTTTTTTAACTTGCCCATCAAATACACGAATATAAGCAATGGCACCCGTATAAGAATCATACATTGAATCAAAAACTAAAGCTTTAAATGGTGCATTTTCATCACCCGTCGGCGCTGGTACTCTTTGAACAATACGTTCAAGTACATCTTCAATATTAATGCCATCTTTTGCTGAAATTCTTGGTGCATCTTGAGCTAAAATAGCTAAATCATCTTCAATTTCTTGTATGACTTCATCTGGCCTTGCACTTGGTAAGTCAATTTTATTTAGTACTGGAAAGACTTCTAAACCCTGTTCATCTGCTAAGTGTACATTAGCCATGGTTTGTGCTTCAACGCCTTGGGCAGCATCAACTACTAAAACAGCACCTTCACATGCTGCTAAACTTCTTGAAACCTCATATGTAAAGTCAACATGACCCGGGGTATCAATTAAGTTCAATGTATAAGTCTCACCGTCTTTTGCTGTATATTCTAATCTTGTTGTTTGTAGCTTAATGGTAATACCACGTTCTTTCTCTAAATCCATGGTATCTAGCACTTGTTCTTGCATCTCACGTTCCGTTAATTGTCCTGTCATTTGTATTAATCGATCAGCAAGTGTTGATTTACCATGATCAATATGTGCTATTATAGAAAAATTTCTTATTTTTGATTGCCTATCTCTTTGCATTTTGCCTCCCTACATTCATTCCTAGCCATTATATCATAAGAAACCTATCTTAACAATGATGTATATTTTAACGCTATATTCAAAAATTTATTAACCATTAGCATACCTTCCTTTAATTTTATATTATTTTATTTATTTTTTTGCGAAACTATAATACAATTATTATAACGTAAAATTTAGAGGTGGGGAGTTTATGTCAAATTATTATTTATGGTACAATGCATTATTCGAAAATGCCAATGAAGGCATTATTCGTTTCAACAAAGAGCATATCGTTCTTGATGTTAACCAACGATTTATAGAACTCTTCGAATTTTCAAAGAATGAAATTATCGGAAGAGATATTGACGATATTTTTGATTCAGCAAAAAAGAACTCTGCTAATCGTTTTTTAACCAACAAACTTTTAAAAGGCATTATATCTAATGATAAGGATTATCGTTATTCTAAAAATGGCAGAAAAATTTGCTGTATCATTCAAGGCATTCCTATTCATTCACAGGATGAATTAATCGGCGGCTATGCTATGTATTTAGATATCTCTGAACTTGAAGCCACAAAAGAAATATTAACTGAAGAACGGATTAAATATTCCGAACTTGTTGAACAGATGAATGAAGGATTAATTTTACATAATACTAAAGAAGAGTTTATATATGCTAATAAAGCTGCTGCAAAAATTTTTGAAACATCTGCTAAAGATTTAATTGGAAAAACCATTAAAGATTTTATTCCAAAACAATTTTACCCTTTCATTGATCAACAAACTGAAATGAGAAAAAAGAACATTACTGGTGCTTACCATCTGAAAATCAAAACAGCAAATAATCAAAACAAAATTTTAGATGTTAAAGCAAAGGCTATCGATCTTGATTATTCTTCTAAAGAGAAACATATATATGCTACTTTTTCAGATATAACAGAACAATACAATGCACAAGAAAGGATACGTAAAAGCGAAAGAAAGTATCGTTCCCTCGTACAGTCAATGGACAAAGGATTAGCTTTATGTGAAGTACTTAAAGATGATTTTAAAATTGTAGAAGTTAATCCAAAATTTGAAGAAATCTTTGGTTATTCAAGAAGAATTGTTCTAAACAAGCATGGTAGCGATCTTTTAAAAAGCAATTACAAAAAATATCTTAATGCTTATATCAAAATGGGTAAAAAAAATCAGTTCAAATATTACGATGAGTCAAGAGATAAGATTCTACAGTGTTCAATTTTTAAACCACAAAAAAATCATTTCGGGGTACTAATAAAAGATGTGACTTATGAAGAGAGGATTAAAGAAAAAATTGAATATTTAACATACCATGATAAATTAACTGGTTTATATAATAGAGCCTACTTAGAAGAAAAAATGAAAGAAATAAATGTGGATGATACTATTGGCATTATTATGGGTGATGCGAATGCCTTAAAACTTATCAACGATGTCTATAATCATGACTTTGGTGATGACCTTCTCATTAGAATTTCAGAGAAATTAGTGGAAGCAATAAGAGACGACGGTGTTGTTGCCCGTTGGGGCGGTGATGAGTTTTTAATTCTTCTACCAAAGGCTTCAATAGATTTAGTAAATAAAGTTCTTTTAAAATTGGAAAAAACTTTCAAAGACGAAGTTCTTAAAGGTATTCCCGTAAGCCTTTCACTTGGCAGTAGTATTGGCAACTTTCAAGTGAATACAGTTTCTGAAATGATTAACATCGCTGAAGAAGATATGTACAATAATAAACTAATTAATAGCGCCACAGTGAAGAAAGAAATTTTATCCAATATTTTTGGACAGTTAATTGACAGTAACTATGAATCTTATGAGCATATTAATGGCATGAAAAAATACTTATCAAAATTTGCAGAGATTCTTAAACTAAAACCTACACAAATTGTTCGATTGATCAATGCAGCAAAATTTCATGATATTGGAAAAATCGTTATACCAGAAGATATTATTAAAAAACAAGGAGCACTAAATCCTTTGGAATGGGATATTATTAAAAAACACCCAGTTTCCAGTTACCGAATTTTAAAGTCAACAGATGAGTATTCCTTTATTTCAACAATTGTATTACACCATCACGAATGGTGGAATGGCAAAGGCTATCCAGGTGCTTTAGTTGGGGAGGATATTCCTTTATTATCAAGAATTTTAGGTATTGTGGAAGCTTTTGATGTCATGATACATGACCAACCTTATAAGAAAAAAATATCTAAAAAAGAGGCCATTGAAGAATTAAAAAAATATTCTGGCATTCAATTTGACCCGAATTTAGTTAATCTTTTTATTAATAAAATATTAAATTAGGTTTTTTATGAATTTAAGTTGATTTTTCAAGAGTATTATAATATACTGAGTATCTGAGCGTAGGAAAAGAATATAATACGTGAATTCTTTAAATTATCACTTGATTTTTAAAGCGTTTCATGTTAGCATTTATATGTTAAATCATCTAGGGGGTGAAAAATATGCCGATTATTGAATCAGCTAAGAAGAGAGTTAAGGTTATAAAAACTAAGACTGAACAAAATGACAAAAAGAAAAATGAATTAAAGTTCTTAGAGAAAGACTTTAACAAAGCAGTTGAAGCAAATAACCTTGAGGAAGCAACTAAGTTCTTTAATGAATTACAGAAAAAGTATCACCAAGCAGGTGAAAAAAATCTTTTTCACAAAAACAAAGTTGCAAGAAAAATTTCTCAATACCAAAAGAAGTTAAACTCTGTGGCAAAATAACCGTCGATTTTCCCCACAAGAACTTGCAAACTACGTACTGATCTAAAATTGATTAGTACGTTTTTTTATTTTCATTTAAAATATCATTAATACTGTTACACCAGCAATGGCTATGAATGCGCCAATGATTGCTTTAAAATCTACTTTTTCTTTAAAGACTTTTATAGAAATAGGAATGATTAATACAGGGGCAATTGCCATAATTGTAGATGCAATACCAACAGATGTATTTTTTATAGCTAACAATGAAAAAACAACACCTAAGGCTAAACCAAATAAGGCGCCAATAAGAATACTTAGAAATACTTTTTTATTCGTAAAAGCTTTCTTGAGTTTATACCAATCATTTCTAAGTGCAAAAATAATCACTAAACCGATTACACCAGCTAGAATTCTAATTTGTGTTGCTTCAAATATATTTAAATCTGCCATACCTAGTTTTGAAAATATTAAGCCTACGGCTTGTCCAAGGGCTCCTAAGGAAGCATAAACAATGCCTTTTACCGGATGAGATAACTTAATTTTTTTCTCTTTTTTATCCTTAACTAAAAGTACCATTGTTATACCTAAAATTGTTAAAGCCATACCAATAATTGAATAAACTGATAGTACTTCATTAAATACAAAAAATCCCAGAATTGCTGAAATTATTGGCGCACTGGACATTATTAGTAGAGAAATTCTTGAGCCTAACATAACAAATGCATTGATTAAAAAGAAATCTCCTAATACAAACCCTATAAAACCTGAAATTGATAAAAACTTCCAGGAATCAAAAGGAATATTTGTCAACATAACACTGTTGCCAGTAAAATATAGAATAAATCCCATAAAAATAAATGCAAATATAAGTTTTAGAATATTGACAGTATTTGTTCCTACTTCTTTTCCTGCTATTTCAAAAGCTATTGCAGTAATCATCCAACAGACTGCTGCTAACAAAGCATATATCTCTCCTATTACTTCCATTATTATCCCCCTTATTAATTGTTTAGTGACACTAAATTAATTTTAACATAAACTTTGGTAGTTCACCACAATGTTTTGATATTTTTCTGTTAGTTTAAGGCATGTTATAATATAATTACTATAGAATTAACTAATATAGTATAAAAATGTAAATAAGGAGATGATTTAGATATGAGTTTTCATTTAGAAGCAAAAAAAGGCGAAATCGCAGATAAAGTATTATTACCTGGTGATCCACTTAGAGCAAAATATATCGCTGAAAATTTCTTTGATGATCCAGTTTGTTACAATAATGTAAGAGGTATGCATGGCTATACAGGCACCTACAAAGGCGTAAAAGTTTCTGTTCAAGGAACAGGAATGGGCGTTCCTTCAATAAGTATTTATGTAACTGAGTTAATTAAAGAGTATGGTGCTAAAAAACTTATTAGAATTGGTACCTCTGGTTCTATTCAGGAAGATGTTGAAATTAGAGATCTTGTAGTGCCAATGAGTGCGTCTTCAAATTCTAACATGAACAATAAAATATTTGGGTTTGATAATTATGCACCAACACCGAGCTTTAATCTATTTAAGAACGCTTTAAAAGCTTCTGAAGCTCTTGAATTACCTTTTAAAAGCGGAAATATTCTTACAAGTGATAATTTCTATTCTTATAATAAAGACTTCCCACAACCATGGAAGGATTTCAATGTACTAGCTGTAGAAATGGAAAGTTCAGCACTTTTCACAATTGCTAGCGAATATGATGTTGAAGCATTAACTATTTTAACAATCAGTGATTCTATATTAACTGGGGAAACAATTACAAGCGAAGAAAAAGAAAGAGCTCTTAACGAAATGATTCGTCTTTCTTTAGAAACCATTATAAAATAAATGAGGTGATTTATGAGTTTTTCTGTTTTTGATTCTTTAGGACCCATTATGATTGGTCCCTCTAGTTCTCATACAGCTGGGGCGGCTAAGATTGGTTTGGTGGCAAATAAAATTGCTGAAGGCAGCATCCAGCAGATTACTTTTTACCTACATGGTTCCTTTGCTAAAACCTATAAAGGTCATGGTTCAGACAAAGCCCTTCTTGGTGGAGTCATTGGCATGAATGAAAAAGATGTTAATATTAGAAACGCTTTTCAAATTGCTAAGGACCAAGGTATTTTGTTTGAATTTATACCTAAAGATCTAGGTGAAGTACATCCAAATACAGTTCTAATAGAAATTACAACCAAAGATGATTCCGCATTATCCATTCAAGGCTCTTCTATTGGTGGTGGGCGCATTATGATTAATCAATTAAACGGTCTGAACGTAAATTTTAGTGGTAGTAACCCTACACTTATAACAAACCATAAAGATGTCCCTGGCATTGTTTCTAAAGTAACTGGTATCTTAGCAGAAAAAGGGTTAAATATTTCTACTATGAGTGTTGTCAGAGAAGAAGATTCTGGTAACGCCAACATGATCATTGAACTAGACGAAGCCTTTGATCATTCTATTAAAGAAGAATTATTAAATAATGTAGATGGCATCAATAAAGTCTACATGTTTTAGGAGGTTTTATGAATTTTAAAAACGGCAAAGAACTGCTTGCTATTTGTAAAAAAGAAGACAAATCAATTGCTGAAATAATGATTCAAAGAGAAACTTCAAAATTTAAACTAAGGGAAGAAGATGTTCTAAGTAAAATGCAAGAAACCATACAAGTAATGGAAGAATCTATTGAAAATGGAAAAAAAGATTCAAAACTTTCTTTAACAGGACTCATTGGTGGTGAAGCGAAAGCATTGGAAGACTATTCTCTTAAATACAATACTATTTCTGGTAAAAGTATACTAAATGGTGTCATTAGTGCTATGGCTGTTATGGAAGAAAATTCTCGTATGGGAAGAATTGTTGCCGCACCAACGGCTGGCTCTTCAGGCATTTTGCCCGCAACAATTATTTCAACAGCTAGACGATTCAGTATTCCTGATGAAATCGTATCAAAAGCATTTTTCACTGCTTCTGCTATCGGATACATTGTTACAAATAATGCTACTGTTTCTGGTGCTGAAGGCGGCTGTCAAGCTGAAACAGGAACAGCCTCTGCTATGGCTGCAGCAGCTTTAGTAGAACTTTTAGGTGGCACACCAGAACAAGCTTTATCAGCAGCTAGTTTTACTTTAAAAAACATCTTAGGACTGGTTTGTGATCCTGTTGCTGGTCTAGTAGAACTGCCCTGTGCAAAACGTAATGCTTTAGGGGTATCTAACGCTATGTTATCAGCGGATATGGCCCTTGCAGGTATTGAAACAAAAATACCCTTTGACGAAGTCGTTGAAGCCATGTATCGTGTCGGAAAAAAAATGCATCCAGACCTTAAAGAAACAGCAGAAGGTGGTATTGCAGACACACCTACAGCAAGAGCCTTTGAAAAAAATATTTTTAAGTAAGAGGTGACAATAATTAATATATCTATAGATGAACTAAAAAAAAGAAATATTTCAGAATACCTAATCGGTATAAACATAATAGTTTTTATAATTATGTTTTTAATAGATCCATCTTTTTCGACTAAAACCATTGTACAATTTGGCGCCAAAGTTAATTTCCTAATTGCTGATGGTGAATACTATCGATTTATTACGCCAATTTTTCTACATCTAAGTTTTTATCATTTAGGCTTTAACTGTTTAGCAATCTATATTCTTGGTAGAGATATTGAAATGATTTTCGGAAGGAAAAAATTCTTAGCAATATATTTCTTTTCCGGTTTTGTTTCTTCCTTGGGAAGTTTTTTATTCAATGCTTCTATATCAGCAGGTGCTTCCGGAGCAGTTTTCGGGTTGCTTGGTAGTCATATTTTTTTATACTTTACTTTTAAAGAACGTTATAAAAAGATTTACGGAAATAGCTTTTTAGTCCTGATAGGAATTAACTTAGCTTTTGGTTTCATGCATCCAAACATCGATAATATTGGCCATTTAGGTGGCTTAATTGGAGGCATAATTATAACTTATGCTGTACACATTAAAAACCACCCTTTTGATTTTAAGCGACAACTGATTACCCTCTTAATTATTCCTGTGGTTACTTTAGGGATAACTTTTGTTGGTATTTCAAGGTACGAAGACTCAATCCAGTACCACATCTATAAAGGGTTAACCCTTATCCGTATGGAAGCTTATGATCGAGCAAAAGAAGCCATTGATATTGGAGAAGAGAAATATCCTCAGTATTCTGACTTTGATTATTTAAGAAATTACATGAGTGATGAATTGAATAAATAATTATGAAAAGCCTATCAAACTTATTTGATAGGCTTTTTTTATTAAAATGCAGGTACAACCCCACCATTATAATTGTTAAGAATATATTCTTTTACTTTCTCACTTCTTAAAGCTTCTAAAAGCAGATTAATTGACTCATTCTCTTTATTGTCTTTTCTTGTAGTAACAATATTCGCATAAGGCGACTCAGCACCTTCTAGTACCAAATGATCTTCAATTGGATTAATACCTGCTTCAATAGCATAGTTTCCATTAATGATACCTGCATCAACATCTTGCAAAACCCTTGGTATTTGAGCTGCTTCAATGGCTCTAAATCTAATGCTTTTCTCATTTTTAACAATATCCTCTTCTGTAGCCTCTAAACCCGCCCCTTCTGATAGTTCAATTAAACCTGCCGTTTCAAGTAAAATTAATGCTCGGCCGCCATTAACACTATCGGCTGGTATAGCAATCGTACTTTCATTAGCTAGTGATTGAATACTATCAATTTTTTCAGAATATAAACCGAGGGGTTCTACGTGTATACTTCCAACAGATACTAATTCTAAACTATGCGCTTCATTAAAGTGTTCTAAATAAGGTAAATGTTGGAAGAAATTTGCATCGATTTCTCCATCGTCTAATGCTAAATTTGGTTTCACATAATCTGTGAATTCTACAACTTCAAGAGAGATACCCTTTTCTTCTAAATCTTCTTTAATTAACTCAAGTAATTCTCCATGAGGCACTGGTGTTGCACCAACGCGTAACACATTTGCTTCTTCTGATACACCTTCACTTTGACTACAACCAATAACTAACACGCTCAACAGTAAAATAACTAACACAATACTAATAATCTTTTTCATTTTTATCTTCTCCTTTTAACTTATTCTCTCTAATAATATATTTGACAGTTTGTTACCAATGCTTTGTACAATTTGAACGAATACTACTAATACAACAACTGCAGCAACTAAAATTGTTGTTTCAAAACGATGAAATCCATAACGGATGGCTAAGTTCCCTAAACCACCTCCCCCAATAGCACCTGCCATAGCAGAATAACTAATAATGTTAATAATTGTAATTGTGATCCCAAGTACAATAGACGGCAATGTTTCTGGTATAAGTACTTTTGTAATCATTTGCCAAGGGGTAGAGCCCATGGCTTTAACAGCTTCTATAACCCCAGGATCTACTTCCAGTAAAGCACTTTCAATCATTCGGGCGACAAAGGGTGATGCGGCAATAGATAAAGGTACAATTGAAGCCGTTGTTCCTATTGTTGTGCCAACAATAACCCTTGACAAGGGAAATAAAATAATCATAAGTATAATAAATGGTATAGATCGACTAATGTTTATAATTGTATTTAGGACTCTATTAAATTTTTCCTTTGGTAAAATATTGTCCTTTTTAGTAATCACTAATAAAATACCTAAAGGAAAACCTAAGGTTAATGCAAATAGAGTTGAAAGACTGACCATATATAAAGTTTCAAGTGTTGATTGAACTAATAAATCCGTTATACGATACATTCTTCCACCGCCAATAAGGCTCTAGTCCCTGGATGAAGAGCAGATAAGTTGCTTAATTTTTCTTTTTTTACTACATCTATTAATCTACCTTTTTCTAAAACACCAATTCTATTACAAATACTCTCTGCTACCTTCATCTCGTGGGTGATTAATACGACAGTAATCCCTAAAGTATTGTTTACGCTTCTTAAGAGTTCTAAAATAGATTGTGTTGTATTTGGATCGAGTGCACTTGTGGCTTCATCACATAAGAGTATTTTAGGATCATTAACAATACTTCTAGCAATGGCTACTCGTTGCTTTTCACCACCACTTAATTGATTCGGATAATCATTTATCTTTGATTCAATCCCTACTACTCTTAAGGCTTCATAGACATTTTCTTTTATCTGATCTTCTCTCATACCAATTATTTCCAAAGGATAAGCCACATTTTTATAGACGGTTCTTGAATTTATTAAGTTAAAACTTTGAAATATCATCCCAATCTTTTTTCTAAGTTTAAGCAACTCATTATTACTTAACTCACTTATATGTTTCCCATCAACCATCACCTCTCCTTGGCTAGCATTCTCTAAACCATTAATCATTCTTATAAGTGTTGATTTTCCTGCACCACTTTGTCCTATAAATCCAAATATTTCACCTTTCCTAATTTCTAAATCAATACCTTCTAATGCCTTTAAGTTATTTTTTTTGTATACTTTACTCACATTCTTAAAACTAATCACTCATTTACTCCTTTCTAAACATAAAAAAAGCTTCCTCGATAAGAGAAAGCTTCGTAATATAATTCACGTCTTATCGATATTAGCAGGACCACCTTGCAGTTGCAGGTTGGTATAGGGTCATAGAGCTAATTCTCTCACCTATTCTGGATATTTTTTATTTGATTTGATATTCACTATACCAAACTTTGTTTGTCCTTGTCAAATAGAATCTTAAATTTTACTTAAGCATTAGATATTATGTAGACCTTTAAATAGCTATATAACTGATTTTCTTCTTATATTTTACTATGTGATTTTTTTATGCTAATCTATATATTCTAGAAAAAATCACTCTAATCTGTGCTTTTTTGATACAAAGTTTCCCAGAAACATAAATCTGTGATACACTCAACTATGGAAATAATTAGAGAGTTTATAGAAAAGGACAGAAGATGAGTGAATTTAAGAAATTTGGTTTAGATCAAACCATTATAGAAAATTTAAAAAATCAATATATTACAGAACCAACTCCGATTCAAGATTTAACCATTAATGCTATTTTAGAAGGCATAGATGTCATTGCTGAAGCACAAACTGGTACTGGTAAAACATTAGCCTTTTTACTGCCAATGCTACAGTCATTCGATAGCGAATCGGAACATATTCAAGGTTTAATCATCACACCAACAAGAGAATTGGCACGTCAGATTACAAAGGAATCTAAAAAAATAACCAAAGATACTGGCTTGAAAGTACTTTCTGTTTATGGTGGGCAAGACATTAATAAACAATTAAAGAAGCTAAAGCATTCCATTGATTTAGTTGTTGCTACACCAGGGAGATTATTAGATCATATGGCAAGAGAAACAATTGAGCTGAAACATCTAAAAACCCTTGTGTTAGATGAAGCCGATCAAATGTTACATATTGGCTTTAAAAATGAAATCGAAAGAATTCTTAAAGAAGTGAATAAAGAACGACAAATGTTATGCTTTTCTGCTACCATTAGTCCAAAGGTTAAAAAGCTAGCTTACCGGTACATGACACAGCCAAAAGAAATTAGCATAAAAAAAGAAAAGATTACCTTAGAAAATATTAGTCAACGGGTAATAAAGACAAGTATGCGATGGAAACAAGAAGCACTTTTTAAAGAGTTAGATGAAAAACGCCCTTTCCTATCAATTATTTTTTGTCGTACCCAAAGAAGAGTAAATGAGTTAGAAGAAGCCATGGCCATTGCAGGATATAATTGTGCTAGACTTCATGGCGGCATGAAACAAAGCAAAAGACAACGAGTGATGAGAAATTTTAAAAGCGCTGATCTACAATACTTAATTGCAACGGATGTTGCTGCTAGAGGTATTGATGTTAAGAACATCACCCATATTTATAACTATGATTTCCCAGAAAGTCCAGAAGTTTATATTCATCGAATCGGTCGTACAGGCCGTATGGGAGAAGCAGGTGAAGCCATTAGTTTAGTGGCGCCTCGTGAAGAAGAAACATTACAAGCTACTGAGAAGAAAATCAAAATGAAAATACCAACAACGATATACAAAAAATAAAGAAAGCCCCTTTGAAGGGCTTTTTTACATTAGATCAACTGCCATCTTTATAACTAATGAAAAAGACACTAGAATAAAGACAGGTTTTATAAAAGTTGCACCTTTTCTAATGGCTAGTTCAGCACCAACTTTAGCCCCGATAATCATAGATATTGCCATAGGAATGGCTACACTAAACATAATCTGTCCATGGTATAAAAACAGAAATAAAGCTGTTGCATTACTTGTAAGATTCATTAATTTCGAATTAGCCGAGGCTTTTTTGAAATCAAAACCAAATATTGATATTAAAGCAAAGATTAAAAAAGAGCCTGTTCCTGGTCCAAAGAAACCATCATAAAATCCTAATATTAGTGCAACGCCAATGGCTAATGCCATTTTCATTTTTGTTGTGCCACTAAAGGTATCATGTAATCCTAAATCTTTTTTAAATAAAGTATATAATCCAATAATAATTACTAAGAATATTATAATTGCTCTTAAAAACTCTGGATCAATCGCTAACACAGTTAAAACACCAATACTTGAACCAATAAGTGAAAAAGGTAACAAATACTTTAATACATTCATACGTATATTTCCGCTCTTATAATAGTGATAAGCACTTGAAAATGTTCCCATTGAAGATGCAAATTTATTAGTTCCTAAAGCTAAATGAACAGGTAACCCGACTGCTAATAACGCCGGCGTTGTTATTAATCCACCGCCACCAACAATAGCATCTACCATTGCTCCTAAAAAACCTGCAAAACATATAATAACTATACTTACTACTGGCATTTTTACCTCCGAATTTTTTTCTTATACTATTTTAATTTCAATATTTTCGATAGTTTTAATCCGTTCAATCATAATTCTTGTTTCTTGGTCAATTGATTGATAATTAGAGATGCCAATATTAATCTTATACAATTGACTTAATACTATAAAGTACTCTTCTATTGCATCAAAGAGTCGTATATTTTTTAATCGATTATCAATTCTTCTTAACTCTTTATCATCAAGTAAGTTCTCATAAACCAATGATACTTTTGAAATTTCACATAAGTAATTTTGATTGATTTGCTTTTTTATTTTTCCCCCTAAAACTTCATAAATCTGTTTTAACAATTCATTAATATAATAAAAATCTTGTTCAATATAATCTTTGCAAAAAACATTTAAGTTTAAGTATTCTTTCTCTTTTTCTTTGCTACTATTTTTAATTCTTTCAAGTAATTCTCGTGTTGATTTCTTAGGAGAAATATTAAGATTTTCTCTTAAAGTATTGACACACTTATTATAATAATTCAATGCATCAGTTTTGTCACCTTTTTTTAAAAACAATTCGATGATTTCTTGGTACAAAATTTCATTAAAAGGATTAATTTTTAGCATTGTTTTTAAAGTATCAATACTATCATAAAACAAACTTTTATTTTTGTATTTTTTTAGTAAATCTTCTAAAATCTCATAATATAACCTTTGAATACTTTCTCTTTCATAGAAGATCCAATCATTATAATCTAAACATTTTTTTAGATAAAATCCTTCTAGAAAATCTCCAGGATACATCATATTAACCTTCTTCACGCTAACAATAGATTTTTGATCTAAAAGACTTCTTAAGTTTTCTATATCTAAGGTGTATTTTATTCCTTCACAAAATGCAATTCGATCATTCTTACTATTGATCACTGGTAATTCATAATATTTCTCAAAAATATTGTTTATCTTCCATAAATTATACCTTAAATTAGAATAAGTTGCTTTTCTGCTACTACCAGGCCATAATAAATTCCCTAAATAATCTCTTGTAAAACATTTGCTATTATTCATTATTAAATAAAAAACCAATGCTAAGGATTTAGAACTAAATTCTTCTGTTATACATTCTTCACCAAAATATATATCAGGACTTCCCAGTAAAGAAAAATGCAACTTACTCAAATTGATCACCTCTTGAATAAATACACTTCCCATCTTTAAACGTTTTTAAAACATTAGTTTCTTTAATCGATAGTGAGTCAATCTCAAATAGATCTTGATCTAAAACTATAAAATCCGCAATTTTATTTGCTTCTAATGTGCCTTTAACATCTTCCTTAAAGACCGAGTACTGGCTATTATAAGTAAACATACGAACCGCTTCATAAACACTAATACTTGATATTTTTTTAGGATGGTTTACTGCTGTATGAATACCCAAGAGAGGGTTTAACTCAGTTACATCACTATCACTTCCACCAATTAAACGTAAACCCTTTTCTAAATAATGACTGAACTTATTTGTTTCTTTGTATCGTTCACCTAATCTTTTCTCATACATTTCTCCAGGATGACCCCATAAATGTTCAAATACTGGTTGTACGCAAATATCAATATTTAGTTCTTTTGCTAAGTCTAAGTGTGCTTCTCTCGGTAGTTCAAAGTGCTCTAATCTATGTCTTAAGGCCTTATGAGCTTCTGTTTTAATATACTTCTTAAAGCTTCTTAACGCCTGAGCAATGGCTCGATCACCAATGGTATGAAGAGAAATCTGCAAATTATTTTCTAAAGCGTATTTAACAAAATAATCTAATTCTTCATCTGTGAAATAAAGTTTGCCGTTGCCAGAAGTCCCTAGATAATTTTTAGTAACAGCTGCTGTTTTTGAACCAAAGGACCCATCTACAAAAATATCTCCTCCAATTCGTTTTAAACCATTTTCAATAATCTTATCCACATCATATGACTGATAAAATAAATGGATATCAATAGGCAATTGTTCTTGGTTTTTAAGGATAAACTCAACATCTTTATCATGAAAAGTATACCCGCCTTCCATGGCATGTATTGAAGTTATACCTTTAGAGATACCGTAATTCACTGCTTTACTGACACCAATCATTCGATCACGGTCAGAAATATTCTCGAAAATTCTGTTTCTAAAAAAAGCACTAGCTTTTCCTGATAAAAAACCTTTTGGTAGGTTTCTTTCATCACGGGCAATGCCATCAATAAAGTATGGTAAATTAACTAAATGTAGTGCCATAGAATTTACCGCACTCATATGGTATTCAATGCTATTTATCCAAACGGGGTGATTTGGTGAAACTTCGTCTAACTCTTTTCTCGTAGGAAATCTTCTTTCTTCTACATTAGTAATATCAAAGTGAATCCCACGAATTAGTTTTCCTGCTGGTGTTTTTTGACATTTCTCTGCAATACGCTCTAATATTTCATCAATTGTTCTTAGATCACTCAAATTCAATCCTAAGTAATTTAGTCCTGTTTGAACTAGATGCACATGTGCATCACTAAAAGACGGTAAAATAGATGCTCCCTCTAAATCAATAAAATTCTCAGAAGTAATAGTCTTTTGGTCAAAGTTATTCCCAAGCATTTTAATCACACCATTTTTAATAGCCATATAAGAATAAGATAAACCTTCTTCACTCATAGGATATATTTTCCCATTATATAGTACTAAATCATACATGATTCCCTTCTTTCTCATATTAACTAAAAATAATTAATCACTCATCTTTGCTAAGGCCTTTAATGCCTCGCCTTGCATACGATAAACTGTCCAATCATCCATTGGAATAGCACCTAATGATTTATAAAATTCTATTGAAGAAGCATTCCAATCAAGGCACCACCAATCAAGACGTTCACAATCCCTTTCAATAGCAATTTTTCCTAGATAGGAGAGTAATTTTTTACCATAACCTTTTCCACGGTTTTCTGGTTTTACAAATAAATCCTCTAGATATAAGTTTGCTTTTCCTAAAAAAGTTGAAAAATTATGAAAAAACAAAGCAAAACCAACAGGTTCACCCTTCTCTTCCCCAATAATAACCTCTGCTTGATTTTTTACAAAAATTGATTCTTCTAATACTTCTTCTGTTGCGACCACTTCATGAAGTAATTCTTCATATTCTGCTAAATTTTTAATAAACTCTAATATTAATGGTACATCTTTTTCTGTTGCAAATCTTATTTTAAACTCATTTTCTGCTTTCACTGTATGCCCCCTTAAGCTATTTCATCTTTCTTTTATTTTATCACTCTTCTATTATAATTTCCAATGGATTACAACTTTTCAAATACTTATTATTTAAAAATAACAAAGGGTCAATCCATTGGACCAACCCTTCGTTATACTATTAAAGTAACATTTTTTTAAAGAAATCATAAAGCACTTCACTTGTTTTAACCACAGAATCTATTAATACATATTCGTCTGGCGAATGATAATTCTTGCCATTTGGACCAAAAACTAGTGTCGGAATATTTAATCTTGAACCAACATAATTAAAATCACCAATACTTGAAAAATGATTTAACGTTGGTTCTTTTCCGGATACTGCCTTAATTGATTCAATAAACTCACCAACATAATCATCTGACTTCTTAAAAACATAAGGCAAGAATCCATCTGTAGAATCAGAGGGTGCTTTTCTAAAACTTATTTCATAGTCACATGGTATATCAGATTTCATAATTGTTTCTTTGATTTCCTTGATGACACTTTCTCGATTTTCCTCTGTATTAATATGTCTAAAGACTTTTACATAAGCATAATCTGCCACGGAACAAGTTGCGCCTCCCCCATTTATCTCAATGATGCAATTTGATCCAGGGCCTAACTCATGGTCATCCGCTAATTCTACTGATTTAATCCCTAATGCAAACTTACTAGCACTGAGTATTGCGCTGACGCCTTGTTCAGGATTAGCACCATGGGCTGCTTTACCAAAAAACTCAACGGTATATGAAAAACCACCACGTGCACCAAGAGCTAAGCAAGGAAATGGAATATCACTAAAGCCACTACTTGGTTCAGTGATGATAGCAATATTTGCATTATCTGTAAATCCACTATTGATCACTGCATCTGTTCCTAGTCCAAAGGGTCCTTCTTCATCTGAAACAAAACTATAGAGTATCTTTCCATTAAAATCTTTATAGTTTTTATCAAACTCTTGAAGCGCTAATATAATAGCAACGACCCCAGACTTCATATCTAGGGCTCCTAACCCATACATTTTATTGCCTTTAATAACAGGTTTTAAAGGATCAGTTGTCCAACCTTTTGTTAATTGAACTGTATCCAAGTGTCCATTAAGATAAATTACTGGCCCTTCTCCCTTTCCTTCTAGGGAACCTATTACATTTTTTCCATCATAATCTAGAATTTCTTTTTCACTGTATTCTTGAATTTTTGAATCTAACTTGTGATCTTTCAAGTATTTATGAACAAATTTCATAATATCCTCTTCTTCTAAATAAATACTCTCAATTTCAATCAGTTGACTTAATAAGTCAATCACCTTACTTTTATTTATAAACTCCATTGTTCCCCCTAACAAGGATACTAATTAAACAACTTTTTCGTGATTTTCTCCACTGTAGGTTCTTACAGAAGTAATATCCCCTTCTCTAAAAATAAACTTATCTGTTACACCTAATAATATTGTCACAGCAGGTGCTAAGAATGATAAGAATACATATGGGAAATAACTCATAGTTGGTACACCTAAAACGCCTGCAAAATAAACACCACATAATCCCCAAGGTATAAGAGGTGATGTTACAGTTCCTGAGTCTTCACAAACTCTCGATGCTACCTGAGGTAAAATGTTTTTTTCCTTATAAACCGGCACTAACATTCTTCCCGGAATAATAATTGCCATGTATTGACTGGCACTAAATATATTAACAAATATACTTGATACAACATGGGTAGTAACTAAACCGCCTGTTGTTTTTACTAATCCTTTAATTTTTTCTAATAATACCTCTAACATTCTTGTTTTCTCTAATAATCCACCAAAACTCAATGCAACAAAACCAAGAGATATTGTCCACATCATACTCTGTAAGCCACCACGACTCAATAAAGCATCAATTTCAGCAATACCTACATCAGATACATATCCGTTTTGTAGGAAGTTTAACATTTCTGCTAATCCAAAACCTTGGAAAATCATTGCAAAGGCAGAACCGACAATTGCAGCGATAATCATTACTGCTAAACCACTAAACTTTTTAACAGCTAATACAATTACTAAAACTGGTGGTATAAATGCAATAGGACTTACATAAAAATTATTCTTTAAACCATCTAATATAATATTAATTTTTGCTTGGTCAATTACAGAAGCACTAAATCTTAATCCTAAGAAATAATATAATACTAATGAAATCAATAAAGCTGGACCTGTTGAGTAAATCATACTTTGGATATGATCAAATAAGTCTGCTTCAGCTACACCAGCAGCTAAATTCGTTGAATCTGATAATGGGCTCATTTTATCACCAAAGATCGACCCTGAAATAACCGCCCCTGCTGTCATGGCTGCTGGGATATCTAATCCTGCACCAATACCCATAAAAGCGACACCAAAGGTGGCCCCTGTTGTCCATGAACTTCCTGTAGCCAAAGATGCTACTGAGCAAATAATTGCAACGGATAATAAAAATGTTTTTGGAGATAACACTAATAATCCATAATAAATTAATGTTGGTATTGTTCCTGCAGCGATCCATGATGCAATTAATACACCAACAAGCATTAAAATTAACATCGGTAACATGGCAATTTCACAACCATATAAAATACCTTCTTGAATATCTTCCCAGGTAAAGCCTGACATCAATGCGACAACAGCAGCCACAGTGGTTACTAGAATTAAAGTAATGTGTGTTGTCCAATTACTCTCTAGAATAAAAATTTGTGTTGACATCGCAACAACTAAGAAAATAATAACAAATAGTGCACCGGCAAAACTCGGTTTAATATCTTTCTTCATACAAACCTCCTATAAATATACAATTAACTATATTACTATTATACTTATCAGGTGTTTATTATTTGTTTATATTGTCAGAAAATTTAAAAAATACTATTAAAAAAAACAACTCCCTTAGTTCAAAGAAGTTGTTTTAGATTGACTGTATTTGATTTTTCCATTTTCAAGCTCAATAATTTCATCTGAAATGCTTTCACAATTTTCTCGATTATGAGTTACAAAAACAGACGTGATACCCGCTTTTTTTATTATACTTCTTAATTCTTCTCTTATTTTAATCTGTAAATCATGATCAAGACTACTAAAGGGTTCATCCATTAATAATAGGGATGGTTCTGGTGCAAGAGCCCTTGCTAAAGCAATTCTTTGTTGCTGACCACCACTCAGTTCGTGAGGATATCTTTTGGCATAATCTTCCATTTCAACTAATTTTAATACTTCCTCAACTCTCTTATTTTTATCTTTTCTAGAAGTTATACCGTAACCAATATTTTTTGAAACCGTCATGTGTGGAAATAATGCATAATCTTGAAAAACCATTCCAATATTTCTTTTCTCAGGTTTTATGATTCTTTTTT
>Ga0209942_1000334_pt1 | contig 29421 bp, 21 predicted proteins | sample SalPonR1_A_D2_MG_FD_185695 | JGI IMG/M metagenome (GOLD analysis project Ga0209942, IMG submission 185695) | Salt pond soil microbial communities from South San Francisco under conditions of wetland restoration - Salt Pond MetaG R1_A_D2_MG... ...
TGCTGAGTAACTTGGAAAAAAGCCATTTTTAAACATTTTTGGGAAATACAATAATACACTGATAATAGAAACTACTGAAAGAAAAAGCAATATATTTGTTAAATAAATGTTCCTTCCACTAAAACTGCTCATATATCCTGCTAATAATAAGCTGCCTGGTGCAGCAAAAATAGTAACGGTGGGTAAAGCAGGTACCGGAATATCCTTAACTTTCAAAGTTCTGTACAAGATAATTGGTAATAGAACTAAATAACATCCTAGGCCAAAATAGAATAATGTTTGTCCAAGAGCTTGCATTGCATAGGCTGGCGCTGTTACGCTTGCACAAACGTAACCAACATAAACTATAAAATAAGAAGGGAATACCTTCTTGATCTTGAAGTTAAAGATATGATTTTTAGTAAAAATCAATAATAAAACCATATGCATTAATAAACCTAGCACCCAAAAACCGAATGCAACAGATTTGTTGATTGGAATAATGTATGTAGATAATACGATAATTCCCATAGAATAAGTTGGCATAACACTAGATAAAACAGGGTGATTAAAAGCTTCTTTAATTCTACTAAAATTAATCATAACAGATGATGTAAATAGTACAAAGCATATAGCCGATAGTACACCAAATATGTTTTTATAAATTGGATTAAAAGGTGTTAATAAATTTCCGCCGACTGCTAAAGCTAACATAACACCTGCAAATGGAATGGGAATATTTCTAATTAGCTTTTTCATGTTTTTCCTCAACGGCATCTGTATTAACCAAACCAAGTTCTCTAACAATTATTTCCCCCGTTTTTTCAGCCATTTCACCAGTAAAAGAAATACATTGCTCCTTATGTGCACCTGATGCCATATCAAAGTCTTTAGTAAGAATTGAACAACATAATACTTTATGGTTATCCTTAAAACTTTGTTGCAACTCATGGGCAAGTTTTAAGTTCTTTTCAACAATTGGATCGCCGCCTTTTTCTCTTCCGAAAAAATAACTTAATGACATGATACCACCTGAGACGGCACCACACATACACTTTGATTTACCAACGCCTACTGGGAAACCAGAGGCCATGGCAATAATTTTATCGGATATATCTAACTCAAAATTGTTCTTAATGGAGTAGACAATTGCCTCTGAACAATAAAACTTACCATCTCTAAACATTTTCTCAGCATCATTTTTTATTTTTGAAATGCTTACTTCGTTTACCATAATATCAATTCTCCTTATTATTTAATTAATTTATACAACACTTGTTAATATAATATCAGTGATTTACAGCAAAGTTAAATAGAAAAGAATTATTGATAACTATTATCAATAAATATTTCTGATATAATTCCTATAAGTGAAGTATTTTAAAATAATGTTTGATATTTACAAATATGATGATATAATGTAATGGATTGTATTAGACGCAGATGTCTTGCGTTCAGAGAAAATAGTAAATTGTAGGTGGTGTTGAAATGACTGAAGAAAAAATGGAAGATTTAATGGAAGAAGTAGAAAACTCAGTTTCAGATATTGACAATGGAGACGTTGTTAAAGGTAAAGTAATATCTGTTAATGAAAAAGAAGTGATTTTGGATATTAATTATTCTTCTGAAGGTGTACTTGATCGCAAAGAGTTATCAAATACAAACGAGAATCCAGTAGATTTATTAAATGAAGGTGACGAAATTGACGTTTTAGTTGTTGAATTAGAAGGCGAAGAAGGTAATGTTGTTCTTTCTAAGGTAAAGGCTGACGGAATCGTTGGGAAAAAAGAAATAGAAGCTGCATTTAATGAAAAATCAAATATAACAGTGAAAGTATTTAAAGATGTAAAAGGTGGCGTTTTAGCTGATTACAAAGGTGTAACTTTATTTATTCCAGCTTCTTTGATTAGTGTTCGATACATTGAAGACTTAAAAGAATTTGTTGGCGAAACTTTAGAAATTCGAATTGAAGAATTAGATTTCAGTAATAATCGTATTATCGGTTCTAGAAAAGCAATTGAAAAAGAAGAATTAAAAGTTAAAAAAGCTGAAATTCTTGATGAACTTGAAAAAGGTGATGTTATTGAAGGAACAGTTACGCGATTAGCAAATTTTGGTGCTTTCGTTGATCTTGGTGGAATTGATGGATTAATCCATATTTCTCAAATGTCTTGGAAGAGAATTAATCATCCAAAAGAGATTTTAAAAGAAGGCCAAGAAGTTAAAGTTGAAGTATTAAAAGTTAATGCTAAGGAAGAAAGAATTTCATTAAAATTAGAAAATTTTGATGACAATCCTTGGAAAGATATTGAAGCTAAGCTTGTAGAAGGCCAAGTTGTTAAAGGAACAATTAAAAGAATTACAGGATTTGGTGCTTTTGTAGAAGTAATCGATGGTCTTGAAGGTCTTGTTCATATTTCTCAAATTTCTGATGATCACGTGGATAACGTTGAAGATGTATTAGAAGTCGGACAAGAAATCGATGTTAAAGTTCTTAATATCAAAAAAGACGAAGAAAGAATTGGTCTTAGTATTAAAGATACTGTTGAAGAAGTTGCTTATGAAATGGAAGAAGACGAGAGTAGTTTGACATTAGGTGATGTATTCAAAGATAAATTAAGTGGTTTAAAATTAGATTAATAATTATTAGCTAGTCGAAAGACTAGCTTTTTTATTTTTTTGTGTAATATTAATTCTATTGGGTATTTTAATAAAAGTACTTAAGAAGATGGGGGTTAATATGACAATAAAAAATGAATTAAGATTAGAACCGAAAAAATTGAAGAAATGTTGCTCATTAGATGCTTATACATTTGAGACAACAAAAGATCTAGACAATATGGTAGGTATTATTGGACAAGATCGAGCAAGAGAAGCTTTAGATGTTGGATTGAATATTAAGAAGAAAGGTTTCAATATTTTTGTAGCTGGCCAGTGGGGAAGTGGAAGAACCACTTTTGTTTATGAATATGCTAAAGCAATTGCAAAAGATGAAGCTGTGCCTAAAGATATAATTTATGCAAAAGATTTTCAAAATTTTCATAATACCATTGCGATACATTTAGAAGCAGGTAGAGCTAAACATTTAATTGATAAGGTATATGAAACAATTTCATTTCTTAGAAAAGAAATAGAGAACCATTTCATTAGTAAAGAGTATGAAAATGCAAAGAAGCAGATTTTGATTGAACATAAAAAAGAAACCAAAGCAATATTAGAGGAGCTAAATAAAATTGGTGACCTTTATGATTTTGAGTTTAAACAGTCTGAAAAAGGCATTGTTAGTATTCCGCTATCTGATGGTGAACCCATGAGTGAAGAGGAATATAATAATTTAACTGATGAAGAATACGAAGAAATGAAAGAGAATTCTGAAAAACTCCAAGTTGAATCCGCCGATCTCTTTAATGAGATTAGAAATATAGAAAAAGATTATAGAGAAAGTATAGAGGATTTAAACAAGTCAATGGGTGAAAGGATTGTAAGGTATAATTTTTTAGAATTAAGGAATGAGTATTCAGAAAATGAATCAGTTATCAAATATCTTGATACATTACAAGAAGATATAGTTAAGCATATTAATGAATTTATCAATAATGATAATGATGCAAAAGACAATCCCATGATGTTATTCAAAAATAAAGATAGTGAGCGTTTTTTTGATCGCTATAAATTAAATCTATTTGTGGACAATTCAGAACTAAAAAATGCACCTGTAGTTTTTGAAACCAATCCAACCTTTCAAAACCTACTAGGAAGTATTGAGTTTACAGTAGAGATGGGTGTGAAAAAAACTGATTTTAGACACATTAAAAACGGTGCCTTGCATCGTGCAAACGGTGGTTATCTAATAGTACTTGCAAAGGATATTTTAAGCAATCCTTTTGCATGGAGAGGTCTTAAAAGAGCTCTTTTAGATGAAGAAATAACGATTGAAAGTATGAGTTCATCTTACTCAGTATTTTCAGCATCTTCAATAAAACCAGAACCAATTCCTTTGGATCTAAAAGTTATTGTAATCGGGACGCCAAGAATTTATCATATATTAGCTAACTATGATGAAGAATTTGGAAAACTCTTTAAAATTCGCTCAGATTTTGATCAGCAAAACGATAGAAATGATAAAAACATTCTAAAAATGGCTGAGTTTATTTCAAAGTATTGTCGCGAGAATGAATTAAGACATCTAGAAAAAGATGCTGTCGCTCGAGTGATTGATCATAGTTCACGAATGGTAGCGAATAAGAAAAAATTAACAGCTCGCTTAAAAACAATTTCTGATATTATTGTAGAAGCTGATACGATTGCAAGTAGTGAGAAGATTGATTTTATTAATTCAGATCATATAAAAAAGACACTTAATAGAAGAGAAAGAAGAGACAATAAATATGAAGAAGCAATCCTAGAATTGTTTGAGGATGGCACATATTTATTAGATGTAACTGGTAAAAAAGTAGGAGAAATTAATGGATTAGCTGTATTAAGCACTGGACAACATAGTTTTGGAAAACCAAATAAAATTACTGTTTCAACATATAAAGGTAAAGCCGGAATCATTAATATTGAAAGAGAAGTAAGAAAATCCGGTAGTGTTCATGACAAGGGTGTATTAATTCTTGAAGGCTACTTAGGATACAAATTTGCCCAAGACAAACCATTAGCCTTTACTGCAAGTATTGTATTTGAACAATTATATGGTGGTATTGAAGGAGATAGCGCATCAAGTACTGAGCTATATGCAATTCTTTCAAGTGTTGCCGGTGTTCCTATTGATCAATCCATAGCAGTGACAGGTTCTGTGAATCAAAGAGGTGAAATCCAGCCCATCGGTGGCATTAACGAAAAAATCGAAGGGTTTTATAAAATTTGCAAATTAAAAGGTTTAACAGGGAAACAAGGCGTCATGATGCCAATACAAAACATCAAGAATTTGACATTAAAGGATGAAGTTATCGAGGCCGTTAATGATGGTATGTTCTCAATCTATGCTATTAGCCATATTGATGAAGGCATTGAAATACTAACAGGTATTAAAGCGGGTCAATTACAAGAAGATGGTCAATATCCAGAAGGTTCAATAAATTATCTTGTGAATGAAAAATTAATTGAGTTAGGAAAAGACCAATCAGATGATTCGGAAGAAGATGGTGCTAGTTCAGAAGAATAAAGAGAAATGATTTATATTGAGTACCTCTAAATTTGATATTGTTTAGGGGTATTTTTTTTTCTAATAGATTAAAAAATGTTAAGAAAAGGTTATAATTAAGCTATGAATGAATCATAAGTGCTTCTACGGATCTCACTTATCTAACTTTCTTATAAATGATTTTGACAAAGTTAGGTTCTTTATATATAATTAATGAGTTAAAGTACATTGGAGTGATAAGAATGAAAAACAAATATATTTATATATTACTAAGTCATACGGGGTCTGTTATTAGCTCTTTAATTAGAAGGTATAGCCAAATGGAGTATTCTCACATTTCATTAGGTGTTGATGATGAGTTGAAAACATTTTATTCTTTTGGACGAAAAAATCCTTCTAATCCATTAATTGCAGGATTTGTTTCTGAATCAATTAAGGATGGCGTATATACACGATTTAATGATGCAACATTTGCTCTGTATAAAATTAAAGTAACACATACTCAGTACAGCAGATTTTTGTATGAACTAAGCCATTTTGAAAAGAATAAACAAGCTTTTCGATATAATTTTGTGGGTCTTTTTTCTGCAAAGGCAGGTTATTCATTAGATCGAAAAAATGCTTACTTTTGCTCTCAATTTGCAGCAAGGTTAATAGAAGCAGCTGAAATTCATGATTTTAATAAAAAACATGGCTTAATTAGTCCAATGGATTTTTTAGAATTAGAAAATCTTGAGTTGATTAATGAGGGAATCTTAAAAGATTTTAGAGCTTATCAATGGGATATTATAACTGAGCAAAAGTCTTATAGAGTATTCAGACTCTCTAGAAAAATAATAAATAAGATTAAAGGTGTTTAAAAACAAATCAAACAAGGTTTGTTTTTTTAGTAAAAAAAAATAGCAATCAGCACTTCATTTTAAAACATTAGTTTGATATAATAAAAGAAATCAAAATGAAGGAGTAATACATGATAAAATTTGAACGTGTTTCTAAAAGATATAAAAATGGCGTTGTTGGCTTAAGAGAAAGCAACATTAATATAGAAAATGGTGAATTTGTATTTTTAATTGGCTCAAGTGGTGCTGGTAAATCTACTTTTGTAAAACTTATATTAAAAGAAATAGAACCGAATCAAGGGAAGATCTATTTAGATGGAGAAGATATAACTAATCTACATCGAAGAAAGATACCGTATTTAAGGCGGAAAATGGGAGTGGTTTTTCAAGATTTTAGATTACTGCCTAAAATGACAGTCTACCAAAATGTAGCCTACGCATTAGAGATTATTGGTGGGATACCTAAAAGGAAAATCAGATCTCAAGTAAATATGGTGTTGGGGATTGTTGGGCTGCATCGAAAGAGTAATATGAGGCCACATCAATTATCAGGTGGAGAAAAACAAAGGGTTTCCATAGCAAGGGCTATTATTAATAATCCAAAATTGCTAATTGCTGATGAACCGACTGGGAATTTAGACCCAGAAACATCTTGGGAAATTATGAAAATTTTAAGACAAATTAATAGACGTGGCACAACAGTAATAATGATTACTCATGATAAAGAAGTAGTTGATATTATGAAAAAAAGAGTAATTGAATTAAAAAAGGGAAAAGTAATAAGAGATGAAATGAATGGAGGGTATGGATATGAAGGTTAGTTATACCCTTAAAGAGACTTTTCGTAATTTATGGAGAAATAGACTGATGAGTTTAGCATCAATCACATCAGTTGTGGCAACGCTGATTATCTTAGGAATTATATTTATATTAGTTTTAAATATTAATAGTATCTCACAGGGTGCTAAGGATCAGTTTACTAATATTGATGTATATATTCAAGAAGGTATTCCAACAGAAGAGATTAATATACTAAAAAGTGATATTATTGCTCTTCAAGGTGTTGAAGAAGTAAATTATAAAACCAAAGATGAAGCGTTAGAAGAATATAAAGAACAATGGGGAGAAGATGGTTATCTATTAGACGGGTTTGTTGAGAATCCATTACCGAACTCCTTCGTAATTACTTTGACTGAAATTGAGTTTTCAGAGTATGTTGTTAGTAAAATTGGGGAAATGCAAGGGATTGAAGAAGTTAGATATGATGAAGATTTTATTAATAAAATAATAACGGTTTCTGATTATATTAAAGTAATAGGATTAATACTGATTGTCATATTAATTGCAATTTCAACTTTTATCATCAGCAATACGATAAAATTAGCTTTAAATTCTAGAAGAACGGAAATCAGTATTATGAAGTATGTTGGTGCAACTAGTTGGTTCATTAGATGGCCATTTATATTAGAAGGAACGATCTTAGGGCTTGTAGGTGCGATATTATCTGCTGGCATTATATTTTATACTTATCGTTATACCTATAATGTATTAACATCAGATTTTTATTCATTATTAGCAGCATATTTAGTAGGTGTAGATAAAATTTTCAATGATTCATTGGTTTTATTTATAACTATTGGTAGTGGAATAGGTGCATTGGGAAGTATCACATCTATTAGAAAACACCTAGACGTTTAGGAGTAAAAATGAAAAAAATAATAATTTTTGGAATCATAGGTATATTATTTTTGAGTTTTAGTCTAGCAACAGATGAGATTGGTATTCGAGAGCGAGAGTTAAAAGAGTTAGAGGGTCAGTTAAATGAAATTGATAATAAACTCGATAATAACTTAGCTCAGCAATATACAATTGTTGCGGAGATTAATCGTATAGAGAATTCTATTCGTGAATTGGATGAAAAGATTACAAATTTAAATAACGAGATTAATCAAAAAGAAATAGCTATAAAGAATGCAGAAGATGAATTAATAACATTAGAAGAAGAGTTAGCTTATAAACGAGACATCTTAGCCAAAAGATTACGTGTAATGTATAAAGCAGGTGATGTAGGTTATATAGAGGTTCTGCTAGGATCAAAGGATTTTAAAGATTTATTGAATCGCGTTGAAGTTGTAAAAAAGATTGTTAAGCATGATAAGGATTTGATTCAGTTAATTGAAGAAAATGTAACAAAAATTGATAAAGTAAAAATTCAATTGACAGAAGACAAGGAAATTATGGAAGAGAAAGTAACGGAATTAGATATAAATAAAGGGTATCTAAGAGAAAACGAAAGAGAACTGACTTTTGAAAAGAATAACTTAAGACAAAATGAAAAAGCTTTAAAAGCATTAGAAGACCAATTAGAAGAAGATGCGAATAAAGTAACGGAGATTATTAAAAATCTTAAAACAAAGGCACAATATGTAGGTGGACGTATGACTTGGCCAGCTCCGACTTCCTATACAATTACATCACCATTTGGCTTTAGAATACATCCAATACACTATACTAAAAAGTTGCATACTGGTGTGGATATTGCTGCTGCTTGGGGTGAACCCATTGTTGCAGCTCAAACTGGTACAATTATTTATGCTGGCTGGCTAGGTGGATATGGTAAAGCAGTAATGATTGATCATGGTGGTGGGTATGTTACTTTATATGGGCATTTATCATCATGGAACGTTGGTGTTGGACAGAAGGTTAATAAAGGAGATACAATAGGTAAGTGTGGAACAACTGGTGTTTCTACTGGACCGCATTTACATTTTGAAGTAAGAGAAGATGGAGAATATGTCGACCCAATGCAGTATTTAAAAAACTAGGAGTTGTTTATGAAAAAATCAAAACTAATTGCAATTGTTTTAATAGTTGCTTTAATTTCAAGTATTGCTACATTTTCTTTATCGAATATTTTTGAAGTGAGATATGATGATAAAGTAATTGTATCAACAAATCGTTATGAATCTTTAATACATTTAGAAAAAAAATATGAAAAAGCTGAAAGATTAGAAGAGTTTATAAGTGAAAATTATTATGAAGAAATACCGATAGAAAGAATACAAGAAGGGGTACTACATGGTTTATTTCAAAGTTTAGATGATCCTTATTCAAATTATATGAATGAAAAAGAATTTGAAGAGTTTACTGAACAATCAACAGGAACTTATGGTGGTATTGGTATTATAGTAACAGCTGGAAAAGGAGATTTCATTACTATTGTTTCACCTATTGAAGATACACCTGGTGAAGCGGCTGGTTTAAAATCTGGTGATAAGATTATAGAAGCAAATGGTACAGAAGTCTTTTCTGAAACCATGGATGAAGCAATTGATATAATGAAAGGTGAACCCAATACAGATGTTACGCTGAAAATTAAACGTGGACAAGAAATATTTGATGTATCAATTACACGAGAATTAATTGTTTTGAAATCTGTTAAATCAAGAGTTGTTGAAGACTATGGTGTTTTGAGAATTACTATGTTTGATAATAAAGTATCAGAAGAGTTTGATGAAAATTTGAAAAACTTATTAAGTAAAGACATTGAAGGTTTAATTATAGATTTAAGAAGCAACCCTGGAGGTTCCCTGAGTGGAGTAGTTGAAATCGCTGATAAGATTTTAGGAGAACAACTGATTGTTTATACAGAAACTCGTGAGGGTGTTAAACAAGAATATTCCTCAGACCCTTCAAAAATTGATTTGCCAATAACAGTTTTAGTCAATGAAGGGAGTGCATCTGCCTCAGAAATTTTAACAGGTGCTATTCAAGATTCTGAATCAGGAACAGTTATAGGTACAAATACCTTTGGTAAAGGCCTTGTACAGTCTGTTATGCCTTTGAATGATGGCACAGGTTTCAAGCTAACAACGTCTCAATACTTTACACCTAATGGAAGGTATATTCATGATGTAGGGATTGCTCCTGATATTACAGTAGAATTACCAGAATCTTATTTTGAGTTAGAAGATCCAACTGATTCAGATGATGTACAGTTACAAAAAGCAATTGAAGTTCTAAATAATTTATAAATCTTTAGTAGAGTCTAAGACTCTACTTTTTTTTTGAATATTGACAAACGAATATATGTTTGATAAAATGGTAAAACTACAGGAGGAGATTATGAATAAATTTAGACTAGTATCAGATTTTAAACCTACGGGGGACCAACCCAAAGCAATTAAAGCTTTAGTTGATGGTTTAGAAGATGATCAGAAATATCAAACATTATTAGGTGTTACTGGATCAGGTAAAACTTTTACAATTGCAAATGTAATAGATAAAGTACAGCGACCAACACTGGTCATTGCTCATAACAAAACATTAGCAGCACAATTATATAATGAATTTAAGGAGTTTTTTCCTGACAATGCAGTAGAATATTTTGTAAGTTATTATGATTATTATCAACCAGAGGCTTATGTGGCTGCAACAGATTCATTTATTGAAAAAGATTCCTCAATTAATGAAGAAATTGATAAATTAAGACACTCTGCCACAGCGGCGTTACAGGAAAGAGATGATGTAATAATTGTTGCATCTGTTTCATGTATTTATGGTTTAGGGAGTCCTGTTGATTATAAAAATATGGTCTTATCTTTAAGACCAGGGATGATCAAAAGTAGAGAAGAAATAATTGAAAGATTAATAAATATTCAATATGATCGGAATGATATTGATTTTAGACGTGGAACTTTTCGTGTGCGAGGAGATGTCATTGATATATTTCCAGCAAATGAAGATGAGCACTCTATTCGAATTGAATTATTTGGTGATGAAGTTGAACAGATTACTGAAGTAAATGCATTGACTGGTGAAATTATTGGCTATCGTCAACATATTGCAATTTTTCCGACATCCCATTATGTGACAAGCCAAGAAAAAATTGATGCGGCAGTCATTGAAATTGAGAAAGAACTTAAAGAAAGAAAAAAGTATTTTGAAGACAATAATAAATTTATTGAAGCACAAAGAATTGAACAACGAACAAATTACGACATTGAAATGTTAAAAGAAGTAGGGTTTTGTCAAGGTATTGAAAACTATTCAAGAATTCTAACTGGAAGAGAACCCGGCAGTCGAGCCTTTACATTAATGGATTACTTTCCAGATGACTATTTAGTAGTTATTGATGAATCACATGTAACGATTCCGCAAATTGGTGGCATGTATGCAGGTGACCAATCAAGGAAAATGAATTTGGTTGAATTTGGATTTAGATTACCATCAGCTCTTGATAACCGACCTTTAAATTTTCAAGAATTTGAAAAACTTGTAAATCAAGCAATGTTTGTTACAGCAACACCTGGCCCCTATGAATTAGAACATTCTACTAAAGTAGTTGAACAAATCATACGACCAACTGGATTAGTAGATCCAGCTATTGAAATCCACCCAATTAAAGGTCAAGTGGATGATTTATATAGTGAAATGATTAAAAGAATAGAAAAGAATGAAAGAATTCTAGTAACGACATTAACGAAAAAAATGGCGGAAGATTTAACGGAATATTTTATGAAGATGGACTTGAAAGTGCGATATCTACATTCAGATATCGATACTTTAGAACGTGTCGAAATCTTAAAGGAACTTAGAATGGGCGTTTTTGATGTACTGATAGGCATTAATCTGTTGCGAGAAGGATTAGATTTACCAGAAGTTTCTTTGGTTGCAATTTTAGATGCTGATAAACAAGGCTTTTTAAGATCTAAACGGTCATTAATTCAAACCATTGGACGTGCTTCAAGAAATGCAAATGGAGAAGTAATTCTCTATGCGGATAAAGTGACTTCAGCAATGCGTTATGCTATTGATGAGACCAATAGAAGGCGTAGCATTCAAGAGGCCCATAATGAAAAGAATAATATTGTACCAAAAACAATTATCAGAAATATTAATGAAATTATACGCGCCACTGAAGTAGCAGAAGATCCGACAAAATATACGACAGATTTATCGAGAGAAGAAAAAGGAGATTACATTAGTTTATTACGAAGTCAAATGTATGCAGCAAGTGAAAATCTTGAATTTGAAAAAGCAGCAAAATTAAGAGATCAAATTAAAGCAATTAAGGAGTCTGAGAATGAGTAAAAAATATATTGAAATAAAAGGAGCTAAAGAACACAATTTAAAGAATGTTGATGTGAAAATTCCAAGAGATAAATTTAATGTTATTACTGGATTAAGTGGTTCAGGAAAATCATCATTAGCATTTGATACAATTTATGCTGAAGGGCAAAGAAGGTATGTTGAAAGTTTGTCTTCTTATGCAAGACAATTTTTGGGACAAATGGAGAAACCTCATGTTGAGTATATTGAAGGTTTGTCGCCAGCAATTTCAATTGATCAAAAAACTACTAATAATAACCCACGTTCGACAGTTGGAACAGTAACTGAAATTTACGATTATTTGAGATTACTATATGCTCGCGTTGGGACACCACACTGTCCAACGTGTGGACTAGAAATATCATCTCAAGATATTGATCAAATTGTAGATAATATCCTTGAGTTAGACGACCGTACAAAAATACAAATCATTTCACCGGTCATCGTCGGGCGAAAGGGACAGCATCAGAATGAATTAAATTTACTAAGAAAAGAAGGTTACATTCGGGTAAGAATAGATGGGGAGATTTATAATTTAAGTGAAGAGATTGAATTGGATAAAAATCTGAAACATAATATAGATGTAATTGTTGATCGAATAATAATAAAAGAAGGTATTAGAAATAGATTATCAGATTCTGTTGAAACAGCACTTAACTTGACAGATGGCCGTGTGATAATAAATATAGTTGACGGTGAAGATTTGATATTTAATACAAATTTCGCTTGTCCAATTCATGGCATTGGTATTAGCGAAATGGAACCACGAATGTTCTCTTTTAATAGTCCATTTGGCTCATGTCCTGAATGTACTGGGTTAGGTTACAAGTTAAAAGTTGACCCAGACTTAATTGTACCCAACGAAGATTTATCCGTTAATGAAGGTGCAATCGGACCATATAAGAACAGTGCCCCCGATACTTATTATCGATCAATTATTAGAGGTATTTTGGAGCGTCACGGTTTTGATGAAGAAACACCTTTTAAAGATGTATCTAAAAAAGCTAAGGATGAAATTTTTTATGGTACAGATGAAAAAATCAAGTTTGAATTTAATAGTCATTATTCCGAAGGATTAAAAGTCAGAGAAATTGCTTTTGAAGGAATTGTAAACAACTTTGAAAGACGTTACCATGAAACAAAATCAAATTACTCTCGAAAGAAAATAAAAAAATATATGTCATTGATTACTTGTAAGGTGTGTCATGGTCATAAGTTAAAACCAGAAGTATTAGCTGTAAGATTTAATGGTAAAAATATTTCGGAAGTTGTTGAGATGTCAATTATTGATGCCTATGAATTTTTTAAAGAAGTAACCTTATCAGAGAAAGATCAAATCATTGGTAAAGAAATATTAAAGGAAATAAGAGGACGCTTAAAGTTTCTGATTGATGTTGGTTTAAAATATTTAACACTTTCTCGTTCAGCTGGAACCTTATCAGGTGGCGAATCTCAGCGGATTCGTTTAGCAACTCAAATTGGTTCTGGATTGGTAGGTGTTTTATATATTCTTGATGAACCAAGTATTGGATTGCATCAAAAAGATAACCGAATGCTTTTAGAGTCCCTTAGGAACTTAACAGACGTTGGTAATACTTTAATAGTAGTAGAACATGATGAAGAAACAATTTTAGATGCAGACTTTGTTATAGATATGGGACCTAAGGCTGGTGAACATGGTGGAGAAATTATAGCAATGGGTTCTCCTGAAGAAATAATTAATAATGAAAAGTCTATTACGGGTAAGTATTTATCTGGTAGTTTAAGTGTAGAGATGCCTGAGGAAAGAAGACCTATTGATTCTGAGCGTATGCTTTCATTAAAAGGAGCAACTCAAAATAACTTAAGATCTGTTGATATAGATATTCCTTTAGGTTTATTTACTTGTGTAACTGGTGTATCTGGTTCTGGCAAGTCTTCATTAATCAATCAAACCCTTTATAAAATAATTGCCAAAGAAGTTGGCAGGTCTACTGTAAGACCTGGAAAATATAAAAGTATTGATGGATTAGAAGAAGTGGATAAAGTTATTGATATAGATCAAACACCTATTGGAAGAACACCAAGATCAAACCCTGCAACTTACACGAAATTATTTACTCCAATTAGAGATATCTTTGCAAGAATACCTGAAGCTAAAAAACGCGGATATAAAAAAGGACGCTTTAGTTTCAACGTTAAAGGCGGTAGATGTGAAGCTTGTAAAGGTGATGGGATGCTTAAAATAGAAATGCATTTTCTGGCGGATGTATATGTACAATGTGATGTTTGTAAAGGTAAGCGTTATAATAAGGAAACTTTGCAAGTAAAATATAAAGGCAAGAGTATTTCTCAAGTGCTGGATATGACTGTAGAAGAAGCATTGGTCTTCTTTAAGAATATTCCTAAAATTAAAAGTAAGTTACAAACCTTACATGATGTTGGCTTAGGATATATTAAGCTTGGACAACCATCGACTCAGCTATCAGGTGGTGAGGCTCAACGTGTAAAACTTGCTCGTGAACTATCAAAACGTTCCACAGGTAAAACTATTTATATCCTTGATGAACCGACGACAGGTCTGCATATGGCAGATGTTCATATGTTAATAGAAGTTCTGAATCGTTTAGTTCAGGAAGGAAATACAGTTATAGTGATTGAACACAATTTAGATGTGATTAAATCAGCTGATCACTTAATTGATTTAGGACCAGAAGGTGGCGATGGTGGTGGATTAGTAGTTGCTACTGGTACGCCAGAAGAAGTTGCTGAAGTACAGGAATCTTATACAGGACAATATTTAAAAAGAATTGTACAAAAAAAATAGCCTTAGGCTATTTTTTTGTGCGAATATCCTTACCTGCTAGAAAATGTATCACTTGTTTTTTAATACCATCAGGTAGTCGGCCTTCAATAACATCATTGTTATCTAATTCAAATTTAATATGATCTTTTTTCACTTTGTACCAATGTATTTCGCTATAATAGTAAAATCCAGAATGAGACCGCATAGGTCCACCAATAGGAAAATCAACTCTAAAATCACTACCAAAAATTAGAATGCCGTTTGACATAAATTTTATTTTAGTGTGTTCATAACTTAGATAGAGTAATACTTCTGAAATAATAATAAAAAATCCAATAATTAAAAAATTTATTGGTTTTAAATTTTTCAGTTCAAAATTTCTTCCAATAAGTGGAAATACTAATACTAGAAAAATTAGTAAATAATAATAAACTCTTTGGTATAGTTTTGACTCGCCTAGTTTTATACTGAAGAAAAAATTAGATTGGTATAAAAACTTTCTGAAATATATATAACGAATAGCACCTTGAAATAGTGGGAAAACACCGATAACTAAAAACATTAAAACGCTAAAAAATAAAGTTCCATTTTCAATTCCTGGTATTTTTGGTATGATATAGGTAATGGAAAATATTATTGTTAAAAATGGTATAATAAAAGAAACTGCTCTAAATGAATTTTTCAAACTATCACTCCTTGTGAGTAATTTTAACAAAAATTGACAATAAAATCTAGTAGGAGAATAATAAATATGTTTAATATAGAAGAACAAGTGAAAAAACTACCTAAAAGTCCTGGCGTTTATATCATGAAGGATAAAAATGGTGTGATTATATATATTGGTAAATCAAAGGATTTGTCTAAACGAGTAAAATCTTATTTTAGAAGTTTTAATTCAAAAGGATTAAAAGTTCAAACCATGGTAAAAAATATCCATGAGTTCGAGTACTTCATTACAGATACTGAACAAGAGGCTTTAATACTAGAAGCAAATCTCATAAAAAAACATATGCCGCGCTTTAATATACTCTTAAGAGATGATAAAAAATATCCTTATATTTGTGTTTCTTTAAACGAAGAATATCCTCGCGTGTTTATGACTAGAGATTTGAAGAAAGATGGCAACCGCTATTTTGGACCATATACAAGTGCTTATGCAGTACATACAACTATTGATGCAATAAATAATAGTTTTAATATTAGAAAATGTAACCGAGATTTGAGTAAAAGTTATGAACGACCATGTCTGAACTTTCACATTAAAAAATGTTTAGGGCCTTGTACGGGTCAAGTAAACCACGGAAAATATATGGAAAAAATAAATGAAATTATTCAGATATTAGATGGTAATCAGAGCATTCTAATTCATGCGCTAGAAGAACAAATGAAAACTGCTGCAACTGAGCTGAATTTTGAGATTGCCGCAGACTATAGAGATAAAATTGATGCGATTAAAGCACTACAAGAAAAACAACGTATTAACTCAGTTAAAGGTGAAATATATGATGTTATCTCTTACTATCAAACCAAAGATAAAATATGTATTATGGTCTTTTTTATCAGAGGAGGTAATTTGATTGGTAGAGATAAGTTTACTTTTAACAGCGATAAAGTTGATGATGTCTTAAGTTCATTTATTTTACAGTTTTACTCTGGAATTAAGATGATTCCTAAAAACATATTAGTTAAAGAAGCCATCGAAGACCAAGAAATTATAGAAAATTGGTTGTCAGATATCAAAGGTAAAAAAGTGAGTATTACAGTTCCCAAGATTGGTGAAAAGAAGAAACAAGTCGATCTTGTTACTAAAAATGCAAAAGAGTTTATCTTAAAATTTGAAGAAAAAATTAATTTTGAAAAGAAGTTTATTAATTCCTCCCTTGGTCAACTTAAGCAATTATTAGGCTTAGATGATCTCCATAGGATAGAAGCCTATGATATATCAAATATTTATGGTGTATATTCTGTTGGTTCTATGGTAGTTTATGAAAATGGAAAGCGAAAAAGCAATGCCTATAGACGCTTTAAAATCAAAACTGTTGAGGGTAGTGATGACTATACCTCCATGCAAGAAGTTCTTTACAGGCGATTTAGAAGAGGGAAAAATGAGTTGGATAAGATTAATAAAAATGAGTTAACCGTTGATCGTGGAAAGTTTAATGTTTTTCCTAACTTACTTTTAATCGATGGTGGAAAAGGACATGTTAATGTGGTTCAAAAAGTGTTGGATGCTTTACACATTGATATTCCTGTATGTGGTATGGTTAAAGATGATTATCATAAAACAAGAGGATTATATTATAAGGGTGAAGAGATTCATTTTGGACAAAACAAATATGCTTATCAACTTGTTTATAAAATACAAGAAGAAGTCCACCGATTTGCAATCAATTATCATAAAAGTCTTAGAAGAAGCAATATGACTAAATCCGTTCTAGATGAAATAAGTGGCATTGGTGAAAGTAGAAAAATTTCATTAATGAAATATTTTGAAAAAATAGAGAATATAAAAAAAGCAAGCATTGAAGAATTATGTGAGGTTAAAGGGATCAGTGAAAAAATAGCTGAAAAAATTTACTCATTTTTTAATAGTTAAGGGAGGAATAATGAAATCAGTATTAATCAAAGAATTTGCTACAAATCTTAATTTAAAAACTGTAGTTGAATGTGAACATGAACGTGAAATTACAACAAGTGAAGTCAATCGGATTGGATTACAATTAGTTGAATACTACAAACACTTTGCTTCTAAGCGTATTCAGATTATCGGTAATAGTGAATGGTCTTATTTAAAAGAATTAGAGTCATATGAAAGAAAAAGTATTGCTGAAAAGTTAATGCAATACAGTATACCTTGTCTTGTTTTTACGAGAAATCTAGAAGTATGGGATGAGTTTAAAGAAGCAGCTAAAAAACACGATGTTCCAATTTATCAAACCAATTACTATACAACAAAGTTTATTTCGAAATCATTAGATTATTTAGATCGAGTTTTAGCTAAAACCGTTACAATTCATGGCGTTTTAGTTGATGTTTATGGGATTGGTATTCTAGTAACAGGTAAGAGCGGCATTGGAAAATCAGAAACTGCTTTAGAACTGATTAAAAGAGGGCATCGATTTATTGGAGATGATGCCATTACTATTCGAAAAAGAGGCGAAGAGAGCTTAGTTGGGGAAGCCCCATCCATTATAAAGAATTTACTAGAAATCCGTGGTATTGGCATTCTTGATGTTTCAAAACTATATGGTATTGGTTCCATTAGAGAAGAGAAGACAATTGATTTAGTTATTGAATTTGATGAATGGGATAAAACAAGAAACTATGACCGATTAGGATTAGAAGCTAAAAGTACTGAAATATTAAATTTTGAGGTAGCTAAACTAGAAATACCTGTTAAACCAGGTAGAAACCTTGCCATGATCGTGGAAGCTGCAGCTATCAATCATCGACAGAAGCGTATGGGATTTAACGCAGCAGCAGAGTTAGAAAATAGAATGCTTAATATGTAACAAATTATTTTTGTAACGAATAATCTATAAGTTTTAAAAATTGGATTATTATATATCTTAAGATCTAGTTAATATAAGATGAAAAATTTAATTTAATTAAAAAAACTGATTTCTAAGTGAAAAGAAATCAGTTTTTTGTATTTTCACATAAAACTATCTATCTTACTTTTGGCTCAACCATGCAAAATTTAGATAAAGGAGACTTAATCCATTTAGAAAAGACGCCTATGAGTTTCCCAACGCCTAAGGCAGCAATTAATGTACCTTCTCGCAGACCAACAATTTCACCATTAAAAAATATTAGGAGGAGTGCAGCTAGGGAAACACTTGTAACATCAAATATTATTTTTCCTTTACCAAATGGAATTCTTGTAACTTTATTTACTGCCAGAATTAAGCCTTCGGCTGGCATAGGAATTAGGTCAGCTGTAAGATAAAAGATAATACCTACTGCGATTAGTACTAGACTAATGCCTAGAAAACTAAACCGAGCAATATAACTTATTGGATTGAAAGAACCAACAATAGTCATAGAAAGACTCACAAAATAGCCAAATAGGCTAGCGATTAGAACTTGAAATAGATGTTTTAAGGGAAATTTTCTTCGTAGAATGATTACTTGAATTAAAACATAGGTTGAAAAAACAATAGTTGTCATTAGACCCACATCTTTATTAGATACAATACTTAACGCGTATGGCAAGCTAGAAACAGGAGAGACGCCTAATTTAGACTGTATGGAGAAGGCTACTCCTAAAGCTAAAATAAATAAACCAAAGGTATATACAATTATTCGCCTAAACCAGATAACTGGATCAACCTTATTGCTCTTATGTAATTTTTTCTCCTGTTGCTTTTCTTTATTTGTATTTTTTTTCATTTTCAAACGTCCTCTCTTATTTTGATATTAAAGACATATTTTCTCATCAAGTCTTTTTTATTTTATGTCATTGTTGATAGAGTGACCAAAACTTAATTTATTCTAAATTAAATTTTATCATTTTACCTATTTACTTTCAACTACTACTTTTTAATCAAAGAATTAAAAAACATCACTTTGAATTTAAAATTTCTTTAGTAAAAACATAAAACGTTTAAATTTGAGAGTTTCTATAACTAGTGAAGCGCATTACAATTCAATTTAGTACAAAACGACATTGAGAATGATAATCATCATCAGTTTGTGAAAAAAATATCAATAAATTGTTGACAGTGTGTAAAATATATGTAAAAATGTACTAGATGAATTATGTTATATATTAAACAATCATATAACGAATAAATGTTTAGGAGGAAGTTGAAATGTCTAAAGAATTAATTGAAAGTATTTTAACGGATGAAGGATTCCAGAAGTTAGATGAAGTAATTGAGGCAAGTAAAGGGAAAAAAGGACCTTTGATGCCAGTTTTACACCAAGCACAAAAAATATTTGGTGCAATCCCTTTTGAAGTTCAAAAAGTAATCTCTGAAAAAATGAATGTACCATTAGCTGAAATCTATGGTGTTGTGACATTTTATTCACAATTTTCATTAGAACCAAAAGGCGAATATGTTATTGGTGTTTGCTTAGGAACAGCATGTTATGTTAAAGGTGCTCAGGAAATTATTAACAAAATCGAAAGAATCATTAGTGTGAAATGCGGTGATACATCACCAGATGGTAAGTTTACACTTGAAGCAACACGTTGCATTGGTGCCTGTGGTTTAGCACCTGTATTAACTGTTAATGAAGAAGTTTATGGTCGTTTGGAAGTTTCTGATATCCAAGACATCATGAATGAGTATCTATAATAAGGAGGATTTAATGAAATCTTTAGATGAATTAACAAAAATAAGAGAAAAAGCTCAGAAAAAAGTTTCAACTAGAAATTCTGGCAAAAAAATAAGAATTGTTGTTGGTATGGCAACTTGCGGTATTTCTGCAGGTGCACGACCAGTTTTAAATACTTTAGTAGAAGAAGTTAATAAAAGAGATCTTCAAGATATAGAAGTGACACAAACAGGATGTATAGGTGTTTGTCGTCTAGAGCCTATTTTCGAGGTTTATCAAAATGGTGAAAAAGTAACTTACGTGAATATGGACCCTAAAAAAGCAAAAGAAGTAATTGTTAATCATATAGTCAATGGAAATGTTGTTAGTGAATATACTATAGGTGCTAGCGAAGAATAATAAAATTGAGGAGGCGTTATGAGTTTAGTTAGATCTCATGTCTTGGTTTGTGGTGGAACTGGATGTACTGCATCAGGTTCACTTTCGATAGAGGATAAGTTTAAGGAATGTTTAGAAAAATTTGATTTAGTGAACGAAGTAGATATTGTTAAAACAGGATGTTTTGGGTTATGTGAAGCAGGTCCAATCGTTGTTGTTTATCCAGAAGGTGCTTTTTATAGTAGTGTAAAAGCAGATGATATAGAACGAATTACTGAAGAACATCTTTTAAAAGGAAGAATCGTTAAAGATTTATTATTTAAAGAAGCAATTGAAGAAAATGTTATCAAATCAGTTGATGAAGTTAAGTTTTATAAAAGACAAAAAAGAATTGCTTTGAAAAACTGTGGTGTAATTAATCCAGAAGTAATAGATGAATATATTGCTTATGATGGTTATAGAGCTCTTGGTAAAGTGCTTACTGAAATGTCACAACAAGATGTAATTGACGAAATAAAAAGATCTGGTTTAAGAGGCCGAGGTGGTGGAGGATTCCCATCAGGACTTAAATGGCAATTTACAAAGAACGCAACAGGTGATGTAAAGTATGTTGCTTGTAATGCTGATGAGGGAGACCCTGGTGCATTCATGGATCGATCAGTTTTAGAAGGCGATCCTCATGCAGTTATCGAAGCAATGGCTATTGCAGCATATGCTATTGGTGCTTCTGAAGGTTTTGTATATATTAGAGCAGAGTATCCCATTGCAGTAAATAGATTAGAAATTGCAATTGAACAGGCAAAAGAATATGGTTTACTAGGTGATAACATCTTTGGTACTGATTTCTCATTTGATTTACAAATTAGACTAGGTGCTGGAGCTTTTGTGTGTGGTGAAGAAACTGCATTAATTGAGTCTATAGAAGGTAGACGAGGAATGCCTAGACCAAGACCACCATTCCCAGCAAATAAAGGTATTTGGCAAAAACCAACATTATTAAATAATGTTGAAACTTATGCAAATATTCCTCAAATCATTCTAAAAGGTTCTGAATGGTTTAGTTCAATTGGTACTGAAAAATCGACAGGTACTAAAGTATTCGCTTTAGGTGGAAAGATTAACAATACTGGTTTAGTAGAAATTCCTATGGGTACAACTTTACGCGATGTAATATTCGAAATCGGTGGCGGAATTCCAAAAGGTAAAGCATTTAAAGCTGTACAGACTGGTGGACCATCTGGTGGATGTTTAACAGAGGCTCAATTAGATGAAGAAATTAGCTATGATAACTTAGTAAGTCTAGGATCTATGATGGGTTCTGGTGGTATGATAGTTATGGATGAAGATAACTGTATGGTTGACGTTGCACGTTTCTTTTTAGATTTTACTGTAGATGAATCATGTGGAAAATGTACACCATGTAGAGAAGGTACAAAAAGAATGTTAGAAATACTTGATAAAATATGTCAAGGTAAAGCAGAAATGGAAGATCTTAACCGTCTGGATAGTTTAGCAAATATGATTAAAGATTCAGCTTTATGTGGATTAGGTCAAACAGCACCAAATCCAGTACTTTCAACAATAGAACACTTAGACATGAAATATGTTGAGCATATTACGGACAAAAAATGTACAGCAGGCGTTTGTCAGGACCTATTACAAATTAAGATAACAGATGATTGTATTGGTTGTACAGCATGTAAAAATGTTTGTCCTGTTGACTGTATTAGTGGTGAGAGAAAATCATTACATGAAATTGATCAGAATGAATGTATTAAGTGTGGCGCATGTATTGATAAATGCCCTGTTAATGCGATTATTAAAGAATAAAGGACGGAGGATATATAATGGAGAATATGGTAAATGTTACGATTGATGGACAAGAATTAAGTGTACCAAATTCTTACACTGTACTTGAAGCCGCAAGAGAAGTTGGGATTGATATTCCAACCCTTTGCTATTTAAAGGACATTAACGAAGTAGGGGCTTGTCGTGTGTGTGTAGTAGAAGTAGAAGGTGCAAGAAACTTAATTGCGTCATGTGTTCAACCAGTAAATGAAGGTATGGTTGTTAAAACACACTCTAGACGTGTAAGACAGTCTAGAAGAACTAATTTAGAACTTGTATTAGCAAATCATAACCGTGAATGTTTAACTTGTTCAAAAAATGGTAGTTGTGAATTACAAACACTATCTGATGAATTAGGTGTTAGTGATAGAAATTTTGAAGGTGCGAAAAGAGAAGGTCATTTTGATGATTTATCGCCATCTGTTGTTAGAGACTCAAGTAAATGTATCTTATGTGGCCGATGTGTAAATGTATGTAAGCAAACTCAAGGTATTGGCATATTAGATTTTGTTAATAGGGGATTTGAAACAGTAGTAGCACCAGCTTTCGAAATGAGTTTAACTGAAGTACCTTGTATTTCTTGTGGACAATGTATTAATGTTTGTCCTGTAGGTGCTTTAACTGAAAAAGATAATACAGATTTAATATGGGATGCTTTAGAGAATGATGATTTACATGTAATTGTTCAAACAGCTCCAGCCGTTAGATCTGCTTTAGGCGAAGAATTTGGCTATCCAATTGGTACTGGTGTTACTGGAAAAATGGTAGCTGCACTTAAAAAGTTAGGTTTTGATAAAGTATTTGATACTAACTTTGCTGCTGATTTAACAATTATGGAAGAAGGCCATGAGTTATTAGGTCGTGTAAAAAATGGTGGCACTTTACCAATGATTACTTCTTGTTCACCTGGATGGATTAATTATATCGAGAACTTCTATCCTGAATTTTTAGATAATTTATCTTCTTGTAAATCACCTCAGCAAATGTTTGGTGCAATTGCTAAATCATATTATGCAGAGAAGTTTGAAATTGATCCTAAGAAAATATTCGTTGCATCAGTAATGCCTTGTGTTGCTAAAAAAGGTGAAATTAAAAGAGAAGCAATGGAAGCTAATGGTCTTAGAGATGTAGATGCAGTTATCACTACAAGAGAACTTGCAAAAATGATTAAAGAAGCTAGAATAGACTTCAATAAATTAGAAGATCAGTCATATGATAAGGTTCTTGGAGAATATACTGGTGCAGGTGTAATCTTTGGTGCCACTGGTGGTGTAATGGAAGCAGCCCTTAGAACCGTAGTAGATGTTGTTACAGGTGATGATTTAGAAGAGTTAGAGTATACAGCTGTAAGAGGTGTTGAAGGCGTTAAAGAAGCATCATTAGAAATAGGTGATTTAACAGTGAATGCTGCAATAGCTCACGGTACTGCTAATGCTGCTAGCTTATTAGAAAAGGTTAAATCTGGAGAAAAAGATTATCATTTCATTGAAATTATGGCTTGTCCAGGTGGATGTGTAAATGGTGGTGGACAACCATTTGTGAATGCTGAAACTAGAAACTCAATTGATATTAGAGTGGAAAGAGCACAGGTATTGTATTCTGAGGATTCAGGTTTACCACTAAGAAAATCACATAAAAATCCAGAAATACAAGCACTTTATAGTGAGTACTTAGGAGAACCGAATGGCCATAAAGCTCATGAGTTACTTCATACACACTACAATCAACAAGAAAAATATAATCGAAACAAATAATATAAATATTAAATAATAAAAGGACCTTAACATCAATGTGTTAAGGTTTTTTTGTTACAATCTTACAATAAACTTACATAAACATGAAAATATTCCAATTTCATGATATAATACTATAAAGAGATTGGAGGAAATTATGTTTAAGACAGTAGAAGCATTTAATAACCATGGATATAATGGTATTTCTTTAAATGACTTAAGAGAAAAAATGAGTAATCGTTTATTAATTGGCGGATTCTTAATCACATTCATAGAACTTCTACTTTTTATCAGTATGGAAAGTGTTGATTATAAAACGAATCTGATAATAGTATATGTAATAATCTATTCTATGGGGGCGTTTTCTTTATTTAGAGAAAGCAGCATTTCTAGTAATGATAAAGGAAAAATCTTACTTATTTTTTTCTATCTCCTTGGCAGTGTAACCTATATTGTCTCAAGTGGTATAAGTAGTATAATGATGTTTACTTTTGGTTTGATAATATCTTTAATATATTTTAAAAAGCGATCAAATTTATATTATATTATGTTAGTATGTATTTCCCTCTTGCTATTAGGCATTCTGTTTACACCAAAACTAGATCTTTTTATTATGCGAAGTGATATTCTTTCGGAGTTTGCTTGGATAATGAAAAGTCTATATATTAGTTCTTATTTATTTACATTGTATGCGGCCATTATATTATTGTTAACATATACTATGACAGCTATTCGAGAATTAGAAAAAGTTGCTCTTTTTGATACATTAACGAATTTACCTAATAAATTACAGTTTAAGAAGAGTTTAAACAGAATAATAAATGATTCTAAGGTAGAATCCTTTGGAGTATTATATATAGACTTAGATAATTTTAAGAAGATTAATGATGTTTTTGGGCGTTTTACTGGTGATAGAATTTTAAATATTGTAGCAAAACGATTAAAAAGATTAGAGTATAAAGAAGATTTATTCGCCAGAATCTCAGGTGATGAGTTCATCTTATTAATTAAGAATAAAATTCACAAAAAAATTTCTCATGAAAATATTGAAAAGCTAAGACAATCAATAGAAAAGCCTATAGTAATTGATGGTATTTCTTATGAGATAAAAGCAAGTTATGGTTATAGTTTGTATCCGAAAGATGGTCTATCTGCTGAAGTGCTCATACAGAAATCAGAAATTGCCATGAGAAAAGCTAAAATTTCGGAAAGTGATGATTTTAAACAGTATACTGACCAAATGAAAGCTTCGATTAATTTATTTCATAAAATAGAAAATGAGTTGGAAAAAAATTTAAATGAAGGCATAATAAAACTAGTCTATCAACCACAAGTTGATGTAGAGACGGAAGAAATAGTCGGTTTTGAAGTATTATCTCGTTTCAGTTCAGCTTCTCTTGGAATCATTTCGCCAGAAATCTTCATCCCAATTTTGGAAGAAAGTGGTCTAATAGTAAAATATGGAGAGTTACTAATTGAAGAAGCAGTGAAAAAACTTAAAGTGTTTGAAAAAATTAGTAATAGGCACTATAAAATGGCTATTAATATCTCGGCAATGCAGTTGAATCAACCGAATTTCTTAGCATTTTTAAAATCTATTTTAGAAAAGTATCATGTGAACTATAAGAGCTTAGAACTAGAAATTACCGAAAGTCTCTTAATTAAAAATAGAGTAGAAACGAATGAAATATTAAAGAAAATACGGGAAATTGGTATTAATATATCGTTAGATGATTTTGGGACAGGTTATTCTTCCCTGAGTTACCTTATGGATTTGGAACTTGATCAATTAAAAATTGATAAATCTTTCATTAATCAACTAGAAAATGATTCGACAAAAGAAAATATCTTAGAATCAATTATTAAAATGGCTCATGTATTATCCTTTGAAGTAGTTGCTGAAGGTGTTGAAAATGAAAATCAGTTAGAAATTATTAGAAGTAAAAAATGTAATTATGTTCAAGGATATTATTATTATAGACCCCTATCATCGGATAAAATCATTGAAATTTTAGAAGATTAATAATTATAATTGTTAAATTATTTCTAAAATGATAAAATGATTAAGTCAAGCAATAATAATGGAGTAAGGAGTAGAGATGAAGGGAAAATTTATTACTTTTGAAGGGCCAGATGGTTCTGGAAAAGGAACAATTATTAAGTACGTAAAAAAATATCTAGAAAAGAATAAAATCGACTATATATTAACCCGGGAACCAGGTGGTATTGAGATATCAGAAGAAATTAGAGAGATTATTTTAAATAAAAACCACTTGTCTATGGATGAACGAACGGAAGCGCTACTATATGCTGCAGCAAGAAGACAGCATTTAGTTGAAATAGTTAAACCGGCATTGAATATTGGAAAAATCGTAATATGTGATCGCTTTGTTGATTCTTCTTTAGCTTATCAAGGCTATGCTCGTGGTATTGGCATTGATGAAGTGCTCAAGATTAATGAATTTGCAATTGCTGGATTAATGCCTGATTTAACAATATTCCTAAATGTCAGACCTGAAGTAGGATTAGAACGTATAAATAAGAGTAAAGTAAGACAAAAGGATCGGTTAGACCTTGAGAGTCTTGATTTTCATAAAAGGGTCTATGAAGGCTATCAGGAAGTTTTGAAGCAATATCCTGATAGAATTATTAGTATTGATGCAGAACAATCAATAAAAAGAGTATCTGAGGAATCGATAAATTCGATTAAGACTTTTCTTGAAAATGAATATTTTTAAAATTGAACTATCATAATAATCTTTTAAGATTATTATGATAGTTTTTTTGTTAGAGTAGTAAATAGGGTGAGAAAAATAGAGTAAATGTTACGATGTCAAATATAAAAAATGTAAAAAAATCAGCGTAGAAATGATTTCTTACAGGACCTGACCGGTCAATCATACTATAAATTGATACACCACTGAGTAAATAAGCAACTAATAATCTACTTCCAGTATCACTTAAAAAAGCAGGTAAGGAACTTGGATTAACAAAAAAGACTAAATAGATTGTTTTACTCATTAAAAATAAGAATATTGAAAAAAATAATACTTTATTAGGGTTCCATTCTGCCCAGTTCAATTTAACAAATGTAAAAGGAACGACTATGAAAAATATTGGCACAAGAAATAATAGTGAGTGTACTTGTCCAAATATAAATAAGGGAAAAAAGGTAATAAGTGTTGAGAAAAATAAACCTATATAATCAATTATATTAAGCTTTTGGCTCTTACTAATATGTTCATCAACTGTAGATGATACATAAATATCTAAAATCTCATTTCTTTTTAGTTGTGAAAATAATAAATGATCTCCATTATCAAAAGAATAATACTTAGCTTTATTTGGGAATCGTTTTGTATTCGTTAGCTTTATTTTTTCATCATTTTTGGTCATTATGATATTTGGAAATTTTTCGTTAGTAGTAGATATATCACGAATATCAATAAAATCATTATCCTTTTGAATAAAACTATCTGCTTTACCAGTATAGCTAAACTGATAACCTTGACTGTTTTTTCTAGATTCATTTAAGATATTTAAATTATATGATATTTCATAATTGTCATTAAAAAACTCGTTTTTTTTCTTATCATGTATTACAACCATTAGAGCAAATGAATCATCTAACTCAGTTGAATCCATATCTATAACAAATGTAGAAGCTTTAAGAGCAAAATCCTTAATACTCTTTGAAGTAATGATATTGTTATTCTGAACTTTTAAAGTATTTAACTCATGTGTATAAGTATTAGGATTATGATTAATATAAGAGATATAAAATGCATTATCTTTTTCAAAAAATGATAAATCAATAAATTTATCTATTCCTATAATTTTTTTATTGTTTAAATAAATCTTATTATATTTTGAGTATAAGATATTTTCTTCAAAATATTTAACTTTTTGTACATTATATGCATCAACAGTAGTTCTTAATATCTTACCATCTAGGTTAACTGACCAAGTATGAAGTTTAGTATTTTCTAAAAAATTAATATGAAGATTATTCAAGTTGTCTAAATAGACGTTTAAATCATCTACTGTAAGAATTGCTTTTTCTATTTTAGTTGAGTCAATAAGATTTAGGTTAATATCATACTGATTTAAAGTAAGTGTATTTTCTGAAAAATAAATGAGATAATAGTATTCATTGAATTTGATAAGTTCCATATCGTCATTATCGATATTTCGGTATTGATCAGGTAATTTTAGAGATTCAATAGCAATTTCTTTTGACCAATTTTTATTTGGTAACTTAATATTGCCTTGATAAAGTACTACATAAAGGTTAATAAAAATGAAAATAAATGTAATACCAAGTATTATTTTATAATTCTTTATATGTTTCATAATGCCTCCAATATTTTATTTGATTAAACATTGTGAATAATATATTTTTTAATTCACTTACTAGCAAAAAAATACTTTTCTATTAACATTCTTACATAAATTTTGTTATCTGTCAAAATTTTATATACTTTCATGTTTCAAATATAACAGTAGAATTGGCATATTTTTGTTACTTTACAAATAAATTAATCAACTCTAGAAATTATAGTTATAAACTAATTTTTAAGGTTAGACTTTAGATTCATTTAAATACTTGTTCTAGAATACTAATCGGTGTTATAATCAATGATACAAAAGAAAGGGTGGATTCTATGATTATTGATTCGTATATTGATTGTATACCATGTATTATAAACCGAGCAGACCAATTAGCTAATAAGTATTTAGGGACGAAAGTAGAGAAGTATGATTACATGCATGATGTTTTAAGTATAATTCAAGAGGCAGATTTCAGTCGTACATCTCCTGTTTTAACAATGAGAGCCATGAATGCTTTAAAAGTTATTGATCAAGTCAATAAGGACTATGAATGCATTAAAGAAAAATTTAATGAAAGAATATTAAGATTAAAACCTGTTTTCGAAGAAATAATAGATAAAAGTAACGATTCATTAAAAAAAGCGCTTCAATTTTCAATTGCCGGCAATATTATTGATTTAGGCGCTTTTGAATCAATTGATTTTAAGCTAGTGGATGATGTCATTGAAAAAGCTCAAAATGAACCACTTGATAGAGAAATATTTAATAGACTTCTTGAGGATTTAAGAAACTCTGAAAGACTGCTATATATTGGGGATAATTCTGGTGAAATTGTATTTGATCATCTATTAATTAATCAACTAAAAAAAGCATTTCCTAAGTTAGAAATAATATTTGCTGTACGTGGTGGGACGATTTTAAATGATATTACACGAAAAGATGCAAAACAAGTTGGTTTAGACCAAGACGTAAGAATTATTGATAGTG
>Ga0209942_1000336_pt1 | contig 29251 bp, 22 predicted proteins | sample SalPonR1_A_D2_MG_FD_185695 | JGI IMG/M metagenome (GOLD analysis project Ga0209942, IMG submission 185695) | Salt pond soil microbial communities from South San Francisco under conditions of wetland restoration - Salt Pond MetaG R1_A_D2_MG... ...
CATAAAATTGACACTTCAGAACATTTGATGTACTTTATTTGCATGAAGATGCAAATAAAGAAGAATGCTCAATCTATAAATGATCCCTCAAGCTGTTGTGGAATTCCGGGAATGCCGAACCCAATGTTTTTCAGGGCATTGAGTGATCCCACCAGGCTGAGGATAATCGCCCATCTTGCAGAGTGCGGTACATTCAGAACGGTGAGCCAGATAGCGGGAAATGTACCTGTAGACCTGTCTGTTGTCTCTCGTCATCTTGCGGCCCTCAGGGAAGAGCGGATAGTGCTTTCTGAGCGCAGAGGCAGGGAAGTATATTACAGACTTGATCATACCTACCTTTCCAGAATGTTCCTGTCAATGGCTGAAGCAATAGAAGATTGCTGTCCTCCGGAGTAAAAAGGGATGTGTAAAAGTTGGCCTTTTTTTGTATCGATATTTGCATAACTGTGCAAAAGACACAGGTAGAATAAAAAGTTTCTTAATTAAGGAGAGATAACAATGAAAGAAAAGGAAGAAGCACAGAAAGTAAGGGACGAAGTCTCCAAAAAATATACTCAGGCCATAAAAAGCAGTTATAGCTGTTGCGGTGGTGGATCTTCATGCTGTAGCAGTTCTGTCGGCACGGGATATACTGACGAGGAAATCCTCGACCTTTTGAGCGATCCCGAGCTCATTTCCTTCGGTTGCGGAAATCCAATGGCCTACATCATGGTTAAAGAGGGGGATACGGTCCTGGACCTTGGTTCTGGTGCGGGTCTGGACCTGCTTCTTGCGGCAAAAAAAACGGGACCTTCCGGAAAAGTAATAGGTGTGGATATGACTGACGAGATGATAGAGACTTCAAACAGGATCATTAAAAGGTCAGGGGTTGATAATGTGGAGGTCCGCAAGGGCTGTATTGAGAATATTCCTTTAGATACAGGTACTGTAGACTGGGTTATTTCAAACTGCGTGATCAATCTCTCCCCGGAAAAAGAAAAAGTCTTTTTCGAGATACACAGGGTCCTGAAAAGTGGCGGAAAGATGCTTGTCTCGGATGTGGTAGCCAGAGAATTGCCGGACTGGATAAAGAACAGCGAAGAACTTTATTCAAGCTGCATCGCCGGAGCTATTAGCGAAGAGGACTATGTAAAAGGTCTTGAAAATGCTGGCTTGAAAGAGGTCGAAATCAGGGAAAGGGTAGAGTACGGAAAAGAAAGTGTCAGGGATTACGTACTGAATTCTCCTGATTTTCCTGCAAAAAGCAGGGAAGAAAGGGAAAAAACTGTTGAGCAATACCAGGACAGCATTGCAGGAAAGATACATAGCATCCAGATCTATGCCGAAAAGGAATGATCTGTTCGTATCTTTGCCAAGCTAATATCATTAGCCGGCCAAAAGGGGAGGACCTTTAATGGGATCAGCTTGCCCATCTCTGGCTGAACTGCAGACAATTCCGGGAGTTGGAAAGAAACTGGCCATTGAATTATATGACCTCGGATACAGGCAGGTTTCAGACCTCGAAAATGAAGATCCTGAAAAAATGTACCATAAATTATGTGATCTAAGAGGAAAGCATATTGACAGGTGCGTACTGTATGTTTTTCGGTGTGCTGTTTACTATGCCAGTAACGGCGAATATGCCCCGGAACTCCTCAAGTGGTGGAATTGGAAGGACTGAACGATCTGAAGATGCCTTTTCCCAAAGACTGCACTGTGTGATCCTGTCAGGCGGGATCGTATTATTGTGTCTGAAAGCCATCTAAACGTAGGATCTTTTTTCGAAAAGAAAGCTGCTTCTCTGGTATTTCTGGGTGTTCTGCTTGACCTTATGTTTCAGACTTGCGGCGATCTCGGCTATTCTGGCGGTATGGATGTTTGGATCAAGCCGGTGACTGTCTATAACTGCAAGGCTCATTGTGACCATAGGGATCTGAACCAGTTCATCATTTCTATTCAAGCCTTCGTAGTAGCCCTTTTTAATGTCCTCAGGGGAGAAAAGCTTCTTTTTCAGAATATCGAAATTCACACAGATGCCGTCCAGTGCTTCGGGGTTTACGCTTCCTGGACATACGCAGACAAAATCATCTCCTCCGACATGGCCCACACGCGAACCTGAAGGTAAACTATCCATTCCGTTTGTGAGAATATTTGCTGCTGCCTGGATGAGTTTGTCACCGCATAGAAAACCATACCTGTCGTTATATTGTTTGAAATGATCGAGATCGACATATATGAGGGTAAAATGCTCTTTCTTCTTCTGGTAATTGTAGATCCATTTCTCGATATGTCTGTTACCCGGCAATTCGCTCAGGGGATTAGTGTTCATAGCTTTTTCCACTTCCAGCTCTCCGGCCCTTGCAATGATCCTCTTCATGGTGACCGTACCAAGGAAGAAGCCTTTTTGATCAATTACTACTACAGGGTCGTATATATCGTCACTGCATCTTTCCATGGCAAGTTTTGAAAGGGTCCTGACAGAGCTGTCGCATCTTACCTTCAGAAAATCAGATTTTGATATTTCATCCACCAGTCGTTTTTGAAACAGGTGGTAACCGAAAGCTCCGCCTGTTTTGAGGAAGAAACTCTGCCGCGTTACGAGACCGCATGGTTTGCCCTGTTCCAGGATAACAATATGGTCCATACATCGTTCTTCTTTTTTCATCATTTCATGGATGTTTTCGCAGGATAGAGAGCCCTTTTCAATTGTTTTTCCGGCTATTACAAGGGAAGCCAGACCATCAAGACGTTCTGTGTCATCATAGTGAAATTCATTCCATGCTATTCTGACTTTAGCCATTATACTTGCATCAGGTGCGGAGGGCTGTTTAAGCGGATGACTGAAAAGAAATCCCTGGACATTTCTTACACCAAGTCTGAGAAGTGTCATAAGTTCAGCATAGGTTTCAACGCCTTCTGCGATTATCCTAGCCTGAACCTGGGAGGCAAATTCGCAAAGAAACCTTACCATATGCTGTTTGTAGGTATTGTGGGAAATATTCCTGACGAGGCTCATATCGAGTTTCATATAATCAGGGGTGCACAGACTCAGAGTTTTAAGTCCTGAATGACCTGAGCCGACATCATCCAGGGCTATGGCGAAACCCTGAGATTTAAAATATTTTGATGACCTTTCAAGTGCGGACTGGTCTGATACATGTTCCCTTTCGGTTATTTCTATTACTATCTGTTCAGGTTTCATGCCTATCGCATAGATGGTATCGGCAGAAAAACATCTATGAAACCGCTCATCTGTAAAAACACTTGGCAGAACGTTGATAAAAAATCTGTGCTTGTGGAAGTCAGGATTTTCAGCAAGATCTCGAAGAAAGGTCATTCGACAGGCTTCGTCAATTTCCCAGGAAAGGTCCTGTTCCTTCGCGGCCTCAAAAAAATGACCGGGTGATTCCATGGGAGGGTGTCCCCTGGTCAAAACTTCGTAACCTGAAACATTATTTCTACAAACATCAATTATTGGCTGATAAACTGGATACATCAAGTCCTTGTTGATAAGCTCCATAAGTTGATACCTCACTATTGAAGAATCATCGAGCTGATCTGCTGTGGACATTAAAATTTCCCCCTGACTATATTAAACAGGTAGACATTAGCATAATCCGGTAACGGGATTGTAAAAATTATGGACATTTAACCATTCAGATACCTTACTTTACGCAGGTTTTATCATCCTGTTTCTTAAGGTCTATTTTCATTTCTGGCATTCTGCAACCCGAACAGGAAGCAGGGATAATAATTGACCACGATAAATCGAGATCCTATAATAACAACAATTTATAAAGGGGGAATAGAGGGGATGGAAGATAAAAACCAGCAAAATTCAAAAGAGGTGCTTGAAGAATTTAAAGGGTTTTATAATGATCTTAAGGATTCAGGGGATAGCCAGTTACTTGAAATGGTTCAGGATCTACCCTTTACCTCAATAGAAAAGATAACTTCAGCTTTTGCAGAAATTCAGGCAGTAAGGGGTTATGTTGACAGGAAAAAGTTAAAGATCCGAACTTACAGATCGGGTGAACTGGGATATATAGCATGGCGTCACAGCGTGATCTACAGGCAGGAATATGACTTGGGAGATATCTTCGAATTCTATCTTATCCAGGGGATGTACCAGTATCTGAATGAATGTGAAGGCCGGGGAGAAGTGTGGGTAATTGACTATGCTGGCAAAGTTCAGGGATCTATCGCGATCGTGGAAACTGAGCCGGGAGTAGCCCAGTTAAGGTGGTTTCTAATAGAGCCCGAGTTCAGGGGATTTGGATTGGGCAAGAAGCTCATGGAAACATGTATGAAATACTGCCGTGAAAAAAATTACAATAATGTATATCTATGGACCTTTGACGAGCTGGATGCAGCAAGGCATTTATATGAAAGTTTCGGCTTCAGGGTTACAGAGACAAAAACGAGTGCTCCATGGGGTAGAGATATAACAGAGGAAAGATGGGATATCGAACTTTAAGTTCCCTTAGTTTACATAGTAATCTATGTCATCCCATGAGAATGGAAAGAGCGGGCCTGTTGATCCCGCCTGCTTCTTAAAATTACTACCTTAGTTTAATAACTGACAGCCACAATATCTTTTGCAGTGTTCGGGGAACTGTACGGAAACATGTTATTAGTTCCTGATTTGTATAGACGGACCTACAGTAGCCTTACCTGGTAACAGTGGTGTAAAAATTTATTGTTTTTAACCTGATAATCCTGTAAAATACATCGATTTCAGAATAGAAAAGGATGTTATTTGTCAGTTTTAATAGATTTTCAGTTTTATGCTTAAAAGCTACTTTTCTTGTATTTTTGCTATCACAGGAGGTATCTTTAGACATAACTCTTGATTCATCTATCATTTTCCTTTCATCAGATCAATTGGGGAGGAGCTTTCTGACATGTCAAACGTATTAATAGCCCTGGGACTTACTCTCTTTGCCGGCATGGCCACTGGCATTGGGAGTGGCATAGCCTTTTTTGCGAAAAGGACTAATTACCGGTTTCTCTCCGTATCAACGGGTTTTTCCGCAGGGGTAATGCTTTATGTTTCCTTTGTGGAGATATTCTTGAAGGGGCAGGAAGCCCTTGCCCTGGCCTATGGGGAATACTGGTCCCACTGGATCAACGTGGCTTCTTTCTTTGGAGGAATTGTTCTTATTGGTCTGATAGACAATCTCATTCCCGAGGCTGAAAACCCTCATGAGGTCCGCTCCGAAAGGGTCACGGCTCCCCTTCACGATGAAACGGTGATATTGGAGGGGAATACATATATGGATAACGGTGTGGAAAAGAAGATCCCCTTCAATGCATATCCGGATAATGGAGACAGTCGCAAGCTCCTTCGGATGGGCCTTTTCACAGCTCTTGCCATAGGTATTCACAATTTTCCTGAGGGGCTGGCCACTTTCCTGGCTGCTCTGGAGGATCCGGGACTGGGTATAGCCATAGCCGTGGCAATTGCCCTGCATAACATTCCCGAAGGTATAAGTGTATCAGTACCAATTTTCTATGCCACCGGGAAGAGGACCAAGGCCTTTATCTATTCCTTTCTCAGTGGGCTGGCTGAGCCTGTGGGTGCTATAATAGCTTATATTGCCATCCTTTTCTTTTTGGGAGGAGAAGGTAACGTGGTGCCGCCACAGGTTATGGGTATCCTTTTTGGCGGAGTAGCAGGAATAATGGTGTATATCAGCCTGGATGAGCTCATACCCACCAGTCATGCCTATGGAAAAGGACATGACAGTCTCATTGGATTGCTTGGGGGCATGCTGGTGATGGCTCTTAGCCTCTTAATTATGAAATAGGCAAGGGTGGTGGAATTCAGCAGTAGCAATTACCCTGGCATGCATTAACCTTTTTCTTCAATGTCAAAGGAGAGAGGATCCTGTCCGGCCGTTTCCTCAGAAAATAAAAAGGCATTAACATTGAGCTGGAGATAGATGGCTGAGGCATAGTAAGGCAGTTGAGACCTGCCCCGATGTGATATTATGAAACAATCAGAACAGGGGCTGCTAAAACAGCCCCTGTTCTGATTGTTACTTTTTTATTACCTTGTCAAAGGTGACCCTGTCCCTGTATTCTTCCTTTTTCCCCTTGTTCCACTGGGAAAGGGGTGAGAGGAAACCCACTACCCTGGAGTACACTTCGCATCTGGTGCGTCCCTTTTCTGTCTGTGCGGTCATGGTGGATCCATCCTTTCTATGGCTTCATAACTGCTTTCAGTTCCTGATCCCTGTTTCTTCTACGCATGGTTCCAATATTTTTCTGAATTCTTCCAGTTTGCCGGGGGGGTATCCGGTCCTTTCGGAAAGATTTCCATCCAGTACATATCCTGGTCTGAAATTCTGAATGAAGTACCTACGTGCGCCCTTTATCATCTTTGCTACTTCAAGAATTTCTACAGTGTCTATAAGACCTGGCACCACAGTGGTCCTGAACTCGTATTCAATACCGGAACCTTTGATCATATCTATGCTTTTTATGATATCTGCTGTATTTCCCCGGAAACCCATATCCCGGGTATAACCCTCCAGGGAAGTCTTCACATCCATGGCAACATAATCCAGGAGCTTATCTTCCAACAGTTCCTTCAATACCGCTGGAATGGTGCCGTTGGTATCGAGTTTTACAAGAAAACCCCTTTCCCGGACCTGCACTATGAATTCCTGGATGTCTCTTTGAATTGTGGGTTCTCCTCCTGTAATACATACTCCGTCAAGAAAACCGGACCTGTTGTCCAAAAAAGAAAAAAAATTCTCTTCCGGCATAACTTCCATTTCCAGGTCCGGGTCCAGGATCTCCGGATTATGGCAGTAAGGACACCTGAGGTTGCAGCCAGGGGTGAAAACAGTACATGCCACTTTACCCGGGTAGTCCAGAAGTGTGGTCTTCTGCAGTCCCGCTATCTGGAAGATCAGTTATCACCTTCTTCTGTGAAGCCTGCTTCCTGGTCACAGTAGGGACAGAACTCGTGTTCCCCGGGAATATATCCGTGGATGGGGCATATACTGAAGGTCGGGGTTATTGTGTAATATGGTAGTCTGAAGTTTTCAGCTATGCGCTTAACAAGGATCTTTGTGCTGTCTCCAGAGGGCATTCTTTCTCCAAGGAATGAGTGAAAGACTGTACCTCCTGTATATAGTGACTGGAGTTTATCCTGAAGCTTCAGGGCATCGAAGAGATCATCAGTATGACCTACAGGAAGCTGGGATGAATTTGTATAATAAGGATCTGCATCATTCTTTTTATATGCTTCTTCGTTGGCACACTTGATCTTGTCTCCGAACATGTCCTTGTCCGTTCTGGCGAATCGGTAAGTTGTACCTTCTGCAGGAGTAGCTTCCAGGTTGTAAAGGTTTCCTGTTTCCTCCTGGAAAACGACCATCTGATCTCTCATTATGTTCATTATACGGACTGCGAAGGATACACCTTCATCGGTAGTGAGATCAGTGCCCATGAAATTCATAACTGCCTCGTTCATTCCGTTAAGACCTATGGTATTGAAGTGGTTATTCCAGTAGTGGCCACTGGCTTCTTTGATATTCCTGAGATAAAACCTGGAATAGGGGTAGAGTCCCTGTTCAGTCAACCTTTCAAGGATCTTGCGCTTAACTTCAAGGCTTTCCTTTGCAAGTTCCATGAGGGACAGTACCCTGTCAATAAAATCATTTTCATCCTGTGCGAGAAACCCGATCCTCGGCATGTTCAGAGTGACCACACCAATGGATCCCGTCATGGGATTGGAGCCGAAAAGACCACCACCTCTTTTACGAAGTTCCCTGTTGTCCAATCTCAGCCTGCAGCACATGCTCCTTGCATCATCAGGATCCATATCCGAATTCACGAAGTTGGAAAAGTAGGGAATCCCGTATTTTGCTGTCATTTCCCATACTGGTTCCAGTACTTCGTTTTCCCAGTCGAAGTCAGCAGTTATATTGTAAGTTGGAATTGGGAAGGGGAAAACTTTTTTTGAGGCGTCACCTTCCAGCATAACTTCTGCAAAAGCCCGGTTGATCATATCCATTTGAAATTGAAACTCTCCAAGGTTTTTATCCTGGAATTTCCCTCCTACAATGGCAGGTAACCCGGCTATAGTTTTTGGAGGGACGAGATCCATGGTAATGTTGGTAAAAGGTGTCTGAAAACCCACTCTTGTCGGCACGTTGAGATTAAAAACAAATTCCTGCAGAGCCTGTTTGACTTCCCGGTGTGAAAGGTTGTCATAATAGACAAAAGGTGCAAGGTAAGTGTCAAAGTTAGCAAAAGCCTGTGCTCCTGCAGCTTCTCCCTGCATGGTATAGAAAAAATTAGCTATCTGTCCCAGTGCGGTCCGGAAATGTTTCGCAGGTTTGCTGCCGATCTTGGTTTCTACGCCAGTAAAACCCTGCATGAGAAGATCGCTCAGATCCCATCCGCAACAGTAAACAGAGAGGTTGCTGAGATCGTGAATATGAAAGTCGCCAGAAATGTGGGGTTCCCTTATGGCAGGGGAATATATCTCATTGAGCCAGAATTGTGCTGTTACTTCTGAAGCGATGTAATTGTTCAGTCCCTGAAGGGAATAGCCCATATTACTGTTCTCATTGACCTTCCAGTCGAGTTTTCCCAGATATTTGTTGATCATCTGTGTCGCATTTGCAATAAGTTCTTTTGTTTCACGCAGTTTTGCATGCTGCTCACGATAAAGAATATATGCCTTTGCTATATCAGCATATCCTTTTTCAATAAGTATCTTCTCGACGAGGTCCTGTACCTGCTCTACAGATGGATAACCCTTTTTGCTGAAGAATATTTCAAGATAGGATGAAACTTCACCTGAAACTTCATTTCCAATGGTTGAAGGATCCTGTCTTCCTACTGCTTTGGATGCTTTTACGATGGCTGACTGGATCTTTTCGTTGTTGAAGAGATCTCTGGTCCCGTCCCGTTTTTCGATGTATTTTATGACCATGAAGAATTCCTCCAGAATATATTCAAGTAAAGAGAATAATTGTTGTAAAGAAGCTATTTTTGATTATAACACTACCTGTGGCTATTACAAGATATAAAAACGCTGTATGTTGTGTATACGCTTGTGATATTCATGCCTGGCAGAGGGAATGGGAGGGGAATTATCGAGAATCTTATCATGCTTTCTGACTTGAATTATACATGTCTTTTTATCTGTTGTCATATGGGAAAATATCCTCAGCGATAGATCCACAATGTAAAATATCAGGGCGAAGATAGACTGTTTATTCGCCCTGATATTTTCTTAAAGAGTGTTAGATTAAATATTTTCAGCAGATCTTGAACTCCTTTATTTCACCTTTATGAGCATGTAGCTCTATCGTTTCTCCGCTGAAAGATATCTTCACGGTCCCTTTTCTGCATGGCAGGGTTTTGATGATGAGATCTGTCTGGGTGATGGTAACTTCCATTGGGATCCCCCTGTACCGGATATGCATGTGAAGTTTTCCCAGTTCTTTAGGGATAGCTGGATTAAAATACAGAATACCATGTTTAGTTTCAATTCCTGTGTAAGCTCGTTGAAGAATATCAGCACTTCCGGCCATGGCTCCAAGATGGATACCTTCAGGTGTAGTGCCCCCCTGGATATCGGAAACATCGCTTTCAAGTGCTTTAGTGAACATATCCCATGATCCGGTCCTGTCGGAACGTGCCAGAACCCATGAGTGGACGATCCTGCTCAAGGTAGACCCGTGGGATGTCCGTTTCATGTAATATTCGATATTATCAGGGATAGTATCACGTGTGAATTTATATCCCAACCCTTCGAAGATCTCCTTTAGTTGTTCTGATGAGAACAGATAGAAAAGCATCAGAACATCGGCCTGTTTTGAAGCTTTGTATCGATTCGGGGTATCACCTTCAGCTCCCAGTATTCTGTCAAGCCTTTGGATGTCCGTGTATTTCTGCTGGTAACTTTCCCAGTCGAATTCTTCAAGCTGATCATAACCTTCAAACTGGCTGATTATGCCATTCCCGTGAAAAGGGATCTTCATCCGTCTGGCTATATCTGTCCAGAGTTCAACCTCTGATCTTTGGAGGCCGAGCTTTTCACAGACCTGGCTGCATTCGGTTTCAGACAGAATATTGAAAAGATCGGTTGCTCTATTTAAAAGCCAGGTTACCATTACATTCGTATATGCGTTGTTGTTTAAACCCGGTTTATCTGATCCCGGATAACCATCATGATATTCGTCGGGCCCCATAACACCCTTTATCTCATAACGTTCTTCCTCTTTGTTGAAAGTGGTGATGCTTGCCCAGAAACGGGCGATCTCCATAAACATCTCTGCACCGTAAAATGATAAGAACTCCAGATCTCCGGTTACCTGGTAGTATTGCCAGATATTGTAGGCAAGAGCGGCGCTGACATGTCTCTGAAGGTATGAATTATCAGGGCCCCACTCCCCGGACTTGGGATTAAGATGGACCACCTGGCTTTCTTCCCGGCCGTTGCTTCCACTCTGCCAGGGGAACATGGCTCCACGAAAGCCTTTTTTTGCGGCTGCATTTCTTGCCATATCCAGCCGGCGGTATCTGTACATCAAAAGAGAACGTGTTATTTCGGGCATTCTGAGATTTAAAAGGGGGAAAATGAATATCTCGTCCCAGAAAATATGGCCCCGATAAGCTTCTCCGTGCCATCCCCGGCTCGGTACACCAACATCAAGATCCATCGTATGCATCGAAGTTGTCTGCAGAAGATGAAAGGTATACAGCCTTAATATAAGAGCTGTTCGATGACGGGAATTTTCTATTCCTGATTCATAATGTATCTCAAATCTGCGCCACAAATGATCCCAGGCAAGAATATGAGACCTTATAAGCGTATGGAAAGATTGGGACATTTTGATCGTTTCCACTGCTTCGTGCCCGCATTCTGTAATGGCGCGATCCCTGGAAGTGAAAAGGCTTACGGTTTTTTCTACTCTGAGCCTTTCTCCAATATTAACCCTGGTTTTGAATCGCTGTTCAATATATCCCTCCCGGCAGTTCGTTTCTGACAGGCAGTCTATTATTTCAGAGCCTTTATACACTGTTGTACGGGCTGCCTCGGCTATTGTTGTTTGCGACTGGTTTGTTCTGACTTTCAAGAGAATAATGTCCTTGTCGACCTGTCTTGTTTCCATCGGGTCAAGATGGACACTGTTAAGGTCTTTATATCTGTCCACTCCGGCGTTTATGACTGTTCCATCCAGAGCGGAAAGGATTTCCACTTCACCTGACCAGTTTTCAGCCAGAATCTCCGTTTCATGTGCTGCAAGGTGTTCTTCCCCCATATGGACGATGCGCTGGTTCATAACTGAAGTTTCCCTGCCGGCGTTGTCTCTGAAGTGTACTTTTCTGAAGAGGATCCCTTCCCGGAGTTTTAATTCCTGCCTGTATGAAAGTACTTCAACAGAAGATAGATCAAACCATTCAGCGCCATTTATTCTGAATTTCAAGGGCAGCCAGTTGGGGATATTTACCAGATCTTCATTTTCAATAACACGTCCTGAAATGGATGTCTCAAGCCTGTTATAGCCACCTGCAAGATAAGTTCCGGGATAATGAACATCATCGGCATCAGATTCTGAGGCTGCTCCCCGCGTAGCGAAATAGCCATTTCCAAGAGTGCATAGTGCTTCTCTCAGTTTTTCCTCTGCAGGATCGTATCCAGTATATGAAAAAGTCCAGTTATCCATGATATGTCCTCCTAATGATCAGGATCTGTGAGTAAGCCAAGAAATCTTCCAACTTCTGATGTGTTATTCAAAGCATATTCAGCAAAAGTGGTCCGGTCGGGTTCATTATCTTTCACAATTATTCCGATGCCCTTCCCTTTGAGTTCCCTGAAGGCGTCTTCATCAGTTATATCGTCCCCGATATAGATCGTCAGGCTGTTTTCAAGGTCACGTTCAAGTGCATCAAGTACCCACAACAGGGCTTTCCCCTTATCCCATTGGATATCAGGTTTGAGTTCAAAAACTTTCTTGCCTTTTCCTTTGGTCAGTGACTTGAATTTATTGAGAACTTCATCCACTATTTCTTCGATCAGTGAAATATCTCCATCCTCGACTTGCCTGTAATGAACTGCAATGGAAAATCTTTTGCGTTCTATCAAAGCGCCTGTTATTCTGTCAACTCTGGAGTGGAGTGCTTTTTCTGCACTATCAAGCTCCGGCAGGATCTCCTTGCCCATCTGGAAACCTTCTTTTTTTCTATCCATTGAAGAAATGTCAAAACCGTGACTGCCTGCGTATATAATATTATCAAGCTTTACAAGGCTGCGTACATCTTCAAGGTCCCGTCCACTTATAACAGCGACGCTTTGACTTTTGGCGAGGTTTCTTACGGTCTCTCTCATCTCCTCTGAAAGAACCGCCAGGTCAGGTCTGGAAACTATAGGCGTAAGTGTCCCGTCATAATCAAGAGCAATGAAAAATTCTCTTTGTCCGCTAAGTTTGAGAATATCCTTTGCTGAATCGAGCGCAGATGGGAGATGGCTTATCATAGTAATGGATGAAACAGTTTCATTTTCAACGGATAACTGAGAAAGATCTTTTACTACAATATCAGCGCCGTTTCTCAATAGTTCCTGTTCATGTCCTGTTCTATCGACACCAGTTACGAGACCGAAATTTCCACTTCTACCGGCTTGTACGCCGGAAACTGCGTCTTCGAAAACTATAGATCTTTCAGGGGTTACTTCAAGCCTTTTTGAAGCTTCGAGAAAAATATCCGGTTCAGGTTTTCCAGTGAGGCCGATCTTCGCAGAGAGAACTCCATCTACGAGCGTATCGAATAGTTCGGTCAGGTCTGCTGTATCAAGAATAGAAGCACAGTTTTTACTCGAGGATACCACAGCGGTCTTAAAACCTTTTGATCTTAAAAGTCTTATAAGTTCCACAGATGTCGTGAACACCTCTACGCCAATTTTATTCAGGTTTTCATGAAAAAACAGGTTTTTTCTGTTCCCAAGACCGCATATTGTTTCTTTCTCAGACGAATCAGAAGGGTCACCGTAGGGTATTTCTATATTTCTTGAGAGCAGAAAACTTTTGACTCCTTCGTACCTTGGTTTTCCGTCTACAAACTCCTGATAATCCTCCTGTTCGTCGAAAGGTTTCCAGGTTGTGCCTTCCTGGATAGCTCTTTTTTGAAGGTAGTCGTCAAATAATTGCTTCCAGGAACTTGAATGAACTTTCGCTGTTCTGGTGATCACCCCGTCCAGATCAAAGAGTGCCGCATCAAAATTCTCTCTGGTAATATCGTAGATTATCTCAGAGTAGCTCATTATCATTCCTCCCAGCTGAATCATAACACCGTTATTATATTATACTTATAGTCTTATAGTGAAATATTGCTTCCGCAATAAGAAACAGTCTTTGAAGTGAATTTCCCAAGATTACTGACTGAGGTAAAAATTGATATGAAAAGGAGGGGAATATTGATATTTCCCCCTCTGGAGAATGATTATTGTATTAGCATTTACCGATCAAATGGCAGAGATTGAAAAGTGGAGCTGTAAGGATTTCAGTCAGTATTGCCTGTTATTTTCTTGATTATCTCATTTTCAAGTTCTTCTGCTTCCTTCTTAAGTGTTTCCATGTGGCGAAGCTCTTCAGGTGTTATCCGTTCTCTACGGATGCATTTACCTTGCAACTGAAGATAGGTTTCAATTTTATGTTCAGGGAAACCGAGAAAAAGCCAGTTAGAGACATTAAAAAGCTCGTCAACGGAAAAGATCTGAAAATCGTCCTTCAGAAAAAAATCATCTATCTGTTTTACAAAATTGACAGGAGGGGTAAGAGATAGAGTTATGTTCTCGGTCCCATAGCCGTAGCCAAGTACAAAACAGAGTTTTTCCCTGTCCGTTAGTGTTGACCATCCATTGTAACGGGCGAAGTTTCCTGTCTGGGCAAAGGCTGGTGAAGAAACGAAAAGAATGACTGCAAGACTTAATATTGCTAAACTTATCCTGCATTTCATAGAATGCACCTCTTTCGGTCAGGGGTTGTTTATCGGAATCTGCTTTGTGGGATTATCTCACAGAGCAGATAATAATGCATCATTGAAGTACCGTTTTTAATACTTAACAAATGGGAAATTTCTGAGAATCTCTTAAAGGTGAAAGACCCAAAGATTCAGTTCAATATTCAATTGCGAAGGCTCTTACAGGTGAAGCGTCTGCTTTTTCTATCCGAAGTGGCATACAGGAAAATGTGAAGTGGCATGATGAAAGGGAGTCGAGGTTTGTCAGATTTTCTATGATAAGCATGTCCTGCCTGAAAAATACATGGTGCACAGGAAAAGTTTCAGATTCAATGGTGTCAATTGACGGTGTATCAATGCCAATTCCCCGAAGTCCTTTTTCTGAAAGGATCTGGGCTGCTTCCACTGTAAGACAGGGGAAGTTCAGAAGATATTCGGCTTTCCCCCATAATCTGCTCCATCCTGTTCTGATGACAAGGAAATCTACCTTTTCAGATCTTTCCTGAAAAGGAATAATATCATCTGCTTCTATTTGCAGGCTTTCAGTCTTTGTAAAGTCAATCATCAGGGCATTGCCAAAAAAAGTTTCAATTTTATAATCCTCCAGTTCCTTGCCATCTGAAAGCATGTGGCATGGAGCATCAATATGTGTCCCGGAGTGTGATGATATTTTCAGTTCTGATTCAGCAAATCCGTCCTTTTCAACATTGAATAGCCTTTGGATAACAGGTTCAGGACTGCCGGGGTACATGGGCATATCATGGGATATCTTGTGAGTGAGATCTATGACCCTCATTATTCATTCTCCTTTACGCAGGTTTTCTGATCATTCATGTGAAAGTTCCTGTAGTAATAGACCTGGGAGGAGCTCCTGTAATGGGAATCGGAGCTCCTGAGTTAGTTTTAATCACGTGAATTTCCAGAAATTCTGCAGATATCATTAAGTGCTTTCTGGTAATTTTCACTGAGAAGTTCACATGCCCTTTTTACTACCTTCATCATTACTTTAATGTTTCCATCAGTGGAGAAGGGGATTATGTTCATTTTTACGTATTCTTCAGGTACCACGATTGAAAGGACTGCCGATGTGCCAGGAGTTGTTCCTGCAGATCGGTATATATCGTGGATTCCGTTGCTCATAAATATTATTCCGCCAAGATCCTGAGAAACGAGCCTTGAAATATCAGCCGCGATCCTGCTTTTTTCTGAAGATGTAACGCTTTTGCCCAGGGAAAGGGCCGTTTCGGAGAGTTTCCTCGAGAAAGTCTCTGTATTTCTGGCCATGGCACCCTTTGAGACCGGAAAAGCAGAATCTATCACTCGCCATTTTGTATTTACATCTTTTAGAGCGTTTTCAAGACAGGATGCAACAACTGAATTATCAGCTCCCCTGTTGTAGCGAACGAGAAAAGTTTCCTCGTTGATCCCTTCAAGATTGGGGACAAATGCCTTGCTTTCAATGATAATTGTCGGAACATTAACGACTCCAAGTTTTTCCATGAGTTCTTTCTTGAAATCCAGAGCCACGTTGCCTTCAAGATCCTCAACAGGGCCTGTCCCTCTGTTGGAACCATTAACGGTCAGCATAAGGGTCAATGAAAGATCATCGATCTGTACAGTCATGCCGCCAGCTATATCGTTTGCCTGTTCTGTATCCCGGCGCATTATTCGAAAGTCTCTAAGGTTCTTATTGAAGCTGTCCATAACAGCTTCTGCTATGGCATATTCAAGGGCCACAGGAACTTCTGAGATACCATGGCCGTACATTCGTCCAAATGCTTTCATTGCACATCTTTGGGGGAAACATCCATTTTCTCCCTTTATTCCTGTCATTAACTGTTCCTCGAAAGGAGTAATTCCCCTCCGGGGTAACCCTCTGCCTGTCCCTCCTGAAACTGTCTTGACAGTCACCGATCCCTCAGCCCTGTCAGTTTCAACTTCAGCGATCATCGGAGAAACTCCGGTAGCTGAGCAGAGCATGGATGAAACCAGGGCAAATCCCTGGGAATCATCCTGAACAAATCCGGAATGACTGAAAACATGTCCTGCACCAACATGTCCAGCAATGCATATGGTCATGTTAACACCTCCTGATCAGATATCACTGGCCGGTGTTTATTTCTCCCCTGTAATTGCGGTACATCATTGCCTTGACATCTTTTACCTGATGGGTGTGTCCAAGTACCCACATCAGTTTTGTGATAGAGGCTTCCTTTGACATGTCATAGGCTGAAATAGCTCCTGATTCCAGGGCTCTCTGTCCGACTTCATAGGTGTGAAGATCTACTCCGTCATATAATACCTGGGTCGTAAGCAGAACTGGTATCCTTGAAGAGACTGCAGTTATTTTTTCGAGCAGATCTCTGCCCCGCCAGGGGATTCCTCCTGATCCAAAACTTTCTATAACAAGACCTTTGTATCCTGCATTACAGATCGTGTCTACAATATCCGGATCCATGCCGGGGAAAAGTTTCAGTACAATTATTGAAGGATCGAAAGATGTATCCAGATGGACAGATGAACCAGTTTTTTCAAGATCCGGGTCAAACAGGATACCTTCATCAGAGATCTTGCCGGCCAGCGGACAGTTTACACTTACAAAAGCATCATACTGAACAGATCTGATCTTTGATACCCTGCTTCCCCTGATAAGTTTTCTGTTGAAAACCGCATATACTCCATCAATATCTGAGGATGCTGCTGTAATAGAATCTTTCATGTTAACTATGGCGTCTGTATCATCCTCTATAACCGATTTCATTGAGCCCGTTACTATTACAGGTTTGTCCAAGGGGCCGAGCATAAAAGAGAGCATAGATGTAGTATAGGCCATGGTATCAGTACCATGGGTGATGACCATTCCATCACAGTCGGGGAGATTCTCTGCAACTGCCTCTGCGATAGCTTTCCAGTCTTCAGGCTGCATCAGGGTACTGTCTATGCTGAAGAGATTTTTTAGCGTGATCTCTAAATCTTTTTTCGATATGTCGCAATAACTTACGATATCCTCCCCCGAAAGAGTGGCTGACAGACCTTTGTCCGTTGGAGTGCTCGCAATTGTTCCTCCCGTTCCCAATATAAGTATTTTAGGCATCTTAAATCCTCCTGAAAGCTGATATGTTAAAACTGGCCACCAGGGCTTAAGGAAAGTGAATCAGCCGGTGGCCAGAGTGTTAGATATCCAATAGAAGCCCTGCTTATTATAAAGCAGGATTTAAGCTTGATGGGCGTAATATTTGTCCTTGTCGAATTCCTTGATAAAGTGGCTTACCACCATAACTCCAATTGGGTCTCCCGTGATATTGGTCATGGTATTGAGGACATCGATGAAAAGGTAGATACCTGCGATCCATCCCACAGGTGTCAGAGGCAGGCCAAGGGTCTGGAAGGTAACGGCAGCTATCATGATGCCTCCTCCGGGTACACCTGCGCAGGCCGCGGCACCGAAGACACCAAGTACAACAGCGATGCCTATTTGAACAGGTGAAAGACTGACCCCATACATCTGTGCCGCCCAGATGGCGTATATGGGCATTTCTGCGGCAACTGCCTGCATGTTTATTGTTGCTGCTATCGGCAGGATAACTTCAGCTGCGTCGTCTGGCACTCCAAGTGTTCTTGCACAGCTGAGAGTAACAGGAAGAGTACCGGAACTGCTCTGGATCGCGAATCCCGTTATCATGGCAGGTGCCATTTTTCTCCAGTAACTGAATGGAGTGACCTTTAGAAGACCCATAAGGAGAAGCGGATGAAGCACAAGGAGTATTAGAGCATATGCAGTCCACTGTGTGATAACCATCTTTGCAACAGATGTTATGGCTTCTCCTCCTGTTGTTCCAACGAGATTGGCTATCAGGCAGAAAACACCAAGGGGAGCATACCAGAGTACAAGATCAACTACTTTGTATATCATGGTTAGAAGAGCATCAAGAAGGTCTGTAAGGAATTTTGCCGCTTTGGGTGCAGCTTTTGGAAGAAGTGATATGCTGACGCCTATCAGTATTGCCATAACTATTATCTGGATCATCTGGAGTTCCAGTAGTGGTTCGATTGAATTTTGAGGTATCCAGCTGAGAATAATATCCTTGATAGATGAGGAAGTTACATCTACCCCCTTCTGCGCAAGTTCCATTCCAATTCCTGGTTTCATAATTGTTGCTGTTATGTATCCAATGCAGGAAGCTATTATTCCAACTACTGCCCAGTAACCCATGAAAATTCCGAACACCTTTCCCAGTCTCTGAAAATCTGACATGGTGGTAAGGGCGTGAGCAATGGATATGAAAACAATGGGTCCCACAACAAATTTCAGGAGCCTTATGAAGATCAGCCCAAAAGGTTCAAGAAAACCTATCTGTGGTCCCGTAATGTATCCCACGAAAGCTCCAAGTACCGCTGCAACGAGAACGTATAACGGCCGCTTGCCGAACTTGATGGTGTATGCGCTTGTTTTTCCTGTTTCTGCCATAACAATTAATCCCCCCTGAATATAATTATTATAGTATGAATTCTATCATTAACCTGTTGCTCTTTCCACATGGTGAAATCTTCATATATTATTTGATAGATTAGATAATGACAAAATGAGTTTCTTAGATGCATTTTTATTCTCCAGAAAAAGGATTGTTTTTGTGAGGTTTGAATTTTTGCCTTTTTAACTTTTTTGATTTTGGGAAATAATATCCTGGTTTACATTTGTGATAATCCTGAGAAAGCTGATGTACAATAAAATAAGTCGTAATTAATATTTTGCATTATGAGGTGAATAGCTTGGAACTTGTCTGGGAAAAAGATTACAGGATAAGGATCTATGAGGTATCCGGAGATGGAAGAATTCATCTTCCTGTTATCATGGATCTTATGCAGGATGCTGCAAGTGAACATGCGGGGCATCTTGGTCTTGGGGTGGAACATCTGACGCCCATGGGCATATCATGGTTTCTTGCAAAGGTCCATATTGAACTTGATGAATATCCTGAATATGGAGATATATTAAAGGTTACAACCTGGCCAAAGAAAAAAAGAAAGGTCTTTGCATATAGAGATTTTAAATTTTCCGTCTCAGGCAGGGACATAGGTGCTGCGTCGAGTATATGGTGTCTTGTGGATCTTGAAAAAAGGTCTCTTATTAAGCCTTCTGATCATCTCCCGGGGTTACCGGAGAGAAAAGTGGATGCCCTTGAGACCACTTTCCCATCAATTTCTGCCTTGAGTAGTTATGAATACAGAAGAGAGGTAAAGGCCGGCCTCACGGATCTTGATCTTAACAGGCATGTGAACAATACTGCTTATTCCCGATGGGGTATAAATACGCTCCCCCCAGACCTGGTTAATAGATACTCCCCAGTCAGAATTGATGCAGTGTTCAAGGATGAAACCAGCCTTGAAGAAAAGCTTCTTTCGGATGCTGTCATCCAGAGGAGAGAGGGAGAAATTCTAACTGTTCACAGGATAGGCAAAAAGGACGGTGAGAAGGACGCATTCAGAATGAGGATTGAGTGGAAAGCCTAAAAATCATGAGGATAGCCTTATAGTATCATTACTACAGGCTTATTGATATACTTTCTGGTCATCAGGATGCTTCTGCGAACACCTGAATACCCATTTCATTAAACAGGAGGAAAATATCTATGAAAGATCTCTGGTTAGTATTTGGAAAGGTGTTTTTTTTAATAGTCGTTCTTGTCTGGATATTCATTCCCGTTACAGGTGTTTTTGCTTTGGAAGCAGATGAATATGTGTCTGGAGACTTTGACCTTTATGATCTAAGGAAGTCAGAAAACGAAATATTCATGTTTGCCCTTGAATTGTCAGAAATCGTAGAAAGTAATGAATCTGCCTCAGGTCCTGAAGCAAAAGGGGAAATGATCGATACTTTTATATTTAATTCTGAGAAAGTAATTTTTTTATGTAAAGAGCACCTGAAAAAAGATATTGGATCCTTCTCAAATAAAGAGACTGAAGTTTATCTTGGGATCCTGGAGGCTGCTTTTTCAACTTTCAGCGAAATAAAAGGATATCTTTCAGGGCTGGTCGAGGAAGATCTCAATTCCATAAACTGGATACCATGCAGTGATGCATTGGGTGAATATTTTAAAGCCCGCCGGGAACTGATCGGAATGTCAGAGATCCACAGACTTGAAAAGGGAGTAGTCTTCGATTATCTGGCAGATCTGGTCTCAACCATAAAACCTGTAGAAAAAGAAAGGGAAGAGATAGTTAAAATTCTTGCTGGTTTTTCCGATAATACGGATTCGTACATTGAGGCACACAGGATATATGATGATTCACGTTCTGCTTTGATGAGGATCGATACACCAATGATACCCCTGGATGTTTCCCTTTTTCGATTTAACGATCTTTCAGGTATTTCATCAGACTGCCGTATCTTTTGTCTTGATATTCTGAGATCGTCAGCCATATTATTAAGATATATTGACACAGGAAAGGATTCTTACAGGGAAGAGATAGAAACCCTTGCATCCAGATCTGAGCTGTTGTTTGACAGAATAATTGAAAAAGCAGGAAAGATCAAAACGTATTATTAGTTAATGACAGGCATCCTCCAGACTGTGATGGAAAGTCCTCATAATGGTTAATCAAAGTGGGCAATGAAAGATCACTATCTTATCAGAGAGTTCTCCATTTCATTTCTCTATCCAGGAGCAACATAAAAATCGATCAGGAACGTATGATCCATAAGATCAAACAAGAGACAGGTTTTATATTCTTTTCGGATCGATCCCATGTTATTACATTTACCGCTCACTATATTGAACTATTATTCCGGTGAGACGAGGATAATAGTTCAATATTTATGATTCTGCGCTACAATGAACAGGTAGAGCTGTGCATTGGGCTGTGTTGAAAACAGAAAGGGTTGATTCATTGTGACAGACGGGATCGAAGAAAGGATAAAAAGAAGCATAAGCCTGAATATTAATGATCCCGAAAGAAGAGGTTCTCTCGTAAGAGTAGGTGGAGAACACGGACTTGTCGTTGTTGGGGATCTGCATGGTGAGCCTGATAGTCTTAGAACACTGAGATCAAAAATTACCGGTAACTGTATATGGATCTTTCTTGGCGATTATGTGGACAGGGGATCAGGATCCATTGAAATTCTCTCAATGGTGGTAGATATGCAGTTATATATGCCAGAAAGCGTAATACTCCTTCGAGGTAATCATGAAGACTGGAATATGAATCTACGTTACGGCTTTGCCGATGAGATATCCAGGAAGGGTTATAAAGACCTGATACCTGTAATCCTTGACTGGTATGAAAGTCTTCCCCTGTTTGCAGTTTCGGAGGATCTTGTTGCGGTACATGGTGGGCCACCATTTCCTCCAGTCGGGACAGTCAAAGAACTTGAAGATATTACATATCTGTCCAAGAAAGGTCAAAGTGTTGTATGGAGCGATCCTCTCGACAGGTTTTATCAACCAAGGGGAGGTGGTACAAGAGCCTTTTCCAGGGAGGAATATCAACGCTTCCTTGAAGTTACAGGATGTAGTTACATGGTAAGAGGCCATCAGTACAATCCGGAGGCAGGATACAAGGTTAGCTTCGATAACTGCCTGACACTATTTTCTGCACGGTACGGAAGGGAATGGAAGAGAAGTTTTCTTTATCTGGACAGAAGACCTCTTACAGAAAATATAGAAGATAAGGTAATAACATTCTGAATGGCAGGAATTCGCAGGAAGGTGAAGTATGTTCAAGTCGCTCATTTGGAAAATAATTACTGTGTTTCTATATAAAAGAAAACAACAGGAAAGCCCTGGCTCATTTTTGACTGATGAAAGATCAATATACGAGGAGCGGATATTCAGCAAATATGTAACCATAGTCTTTACATTGACAGCGATCTTTTTTCTCATTCTTGCATACTGGATAGGAAATAAACCCTACTTGCCTTTTTCGGATGGGCAATTATTCTTTCCATTTTTACTGATGATCTTTATCTCGGTCAATTTCAGCACTCTCAAAATAAAAATAACATTAAATGGGCTCAGTTTGAGATATGGCATTATGCATTATGATGCTAACTGGGATAAAGTTGACTCATCATTCATCAATTATTCCAGGGCAGGGAAGTTGCTTCCAGGCTGGGGGATAACAATAACCTCTGCTTCACAGGGTGGTAACAGACTCAATTACATTGTTCCCGGGAAGCCTGAGGTCATCTGTAAAATGAAAGAAGGGCTTTTTGAAGAGGTTGCATTTTCCAGTGAGAGACCACAGATCGCAATAACAGCAGTAGAACAGGGCGTAAGGAGATAATACTATCACTGGAAATTCAGTAGAGATTAAAATTATCCGAAAATTACAAAGCTTTGGGATTGACAGAAAACTAAGACTGGCTATACTATTTAAGTATTAGCTAATCATATCACTAAAAAGATGAAAGATTTATTCTTAATGTTCCTGGGACACACTTGTACTTTCCCTTAAATATTCTACTCATCAAACCCTCATGGCACTTTATTAGATCCTTTTCCACTCTGTTTATGAGCAAATGTAATAAAGTAAAAAATATAAATGGTTATTTTGTCTTATTACGAGAAGTTAAGTTTATTCCAGCTTAACATTTGCTTTTCCCGCTCAAAATTGAAGGGAGGCTGATATTTTCTTATCTGAAGAACAGCTTTACGTTATCTGCGTCGTTATGGCTTTGGCTGATCGAAAGGGCAAAATCGTCGAAAGACGATGACGCAAAGTCACGGGTCTAATGCATAAAAGCAATGATGGCCGGGCTGCCGAACCTATGATCTGAATTATAGGGGAGGTTGCAGTTATGTTGAAAAAATTGAGTCTCATATGTATAGGGTTATTGAGTGTTACCCTTCTGTTTGGGGTCGCCTGGGCGGATCTTGAGACAGAAACAGTAGGTCCTTTGTCGTTTTTTGATTCAGAAGGAGACCTTGAGGTAGTGGTTAAAGCTACCCATCCTGGAATGGCAACAGGGATACAACCTTCTGTTGAATGGGTTCCCTGCGGGGATCCTGAAGATGGTTTCAAGCTTCAATGGGATGATCCCAGTCCTGGAGAAAAATGGGTTATTTCCGAGGTTAAAGTGAGTGCTGTTAACGAGTCCGACCTTTATAAGTATGATGTTTCCTGGGGTGACGTGGAAAACCCATCTTTGTTTACGGAAATTCCTACTGATTGTTTCAAAGCCGGAGGTGGCAGTCCAACACCACCGCCACCACCTGAGGAAATCGTTAACAGCTGGGAAGTTGAAGTTGGTGCCTGTGAATCCTGCCCGCCTGAACCTGAAGCAGATGTAGTCCCCGTAGGAAATACCTGTGATGAGGATTACTGGACATTTTCCTTTGATATCGAAAGTTGTGACAATTTATGTTCCCTTGATGTGACTTTCGACCTTGACTGTGATCTTTGCGGTGAAGGTGAATTAGGCATCTGGGAACTGGTATCCCAGGACTGTGAGGGATGTACCTGGGAGTTTATCGGTGGAGAATATGTGAGTGAAGACATCTCTGAAAATTGTGAGCCAGAATATGTATGTACTCTCAATTGGGAACTCACAAGCTCCGATTACAATTTCTGCGAGCTTGAGAGCAGGGTCTTTGGAATTGGCCCAGCACCTGAACTGCCCGATGAGAAGGTCATTTCCGGAGATATAGATGGGGAAATCGGTTACGAGATAACCCTCACCAGTTGCCTGGAATATGAAGGAGATCTTCCAGATTTGACAGTGAACGTTCTTGATACAGAAACTGTGGCCGGTCTTCCAGGACTTGATCAGGACCTTCTTGCGGATGAAGGCGTTTTCTTCGATGTAGAATTTGATCCCAGTTCAGATGGTGTCTGCGGAGTTGAGGTATGCTTCTTCGTCAACGAAACCTGCGAAGAGTTTTCGGATGTCGGGCTTTACTACCTGCCGGTGGAAGGTGAGACATGGGTGGAGAAGGAATGGACCTGTTCTGAGTCAACCCGCGAAGGTTTCATCAGCCAGGTATGTTTCTCCTTTGATGCCACTCAGATCGAGGATTTCGAGAACAATACCTGGGGAGCCGGACCGGATTCCCTCTTCAGCCAGTCTCCATCACCAGGACCTACTCCTGACGGTGAAGAAGACAACGGCGGCGGAGGATGCAGCGTTGGAGGTTTCACTTTCTCCATGCTCTTCCTGGTCATTCCCATGGTTCTTCTTGGCAGTAAGAAATTTTAGGCAGGAATGGCTCTCAGTTTAGCGTGAACTTTTCATAGATCGTGACACTTGACAGGGACACCTCTTGAAGAGGTGTCCCTTATACCCTTAAAAATGATTCTTAAGTCCCATATAAAATAGTCTGATATCACTACTTGAAAAAGTGGAAATGAGTTAATATTAACTTTAGCAGATCACCATGGTATCCAGAGACAAAATTAGAGTGTGAGAGTAGGGTGAGACAGAAGATAACAAATGTATGAACAGAAAAAACTGAAGATCTCTTGCAAATATGGACATGATTAATTGTATTTGTATAATTCCTGAGTTTTCTTATGAACATCATTTCGTTATTTCCACGGAAAATTCCTTTCTAAAACTTTCTTTAATCATTAATTGTTCTTTAATTGTATAACAACTCCTCTGCGGATATTTGTTGTGATTAGGCACTTTGTCTTTTTGATCTCGACAAAGGAAAGGGGTGATTGAACTCCTCAAGAGAAAAAATCAAAACCATGTTTTGTGTTTAACAAGGGGGTAAGTTTATAGCGATAATGGCAAAATCGTCGAAAGACGGTGACGCAAAGCCGCGGGTCTAAAGCCCTGTTGGGGTCATGACCGCCCGGCTGCCGAACCTGAAAGGTAAATATTTTAGGGGAGGTGTAAAAGCGTTATGAAGAAGGTTATTGTTTTTTGGTTGGCCATATGTATGGTCTTCACCCTCGGAGGAGCAGTTTCAGCTGCCGACCTTGAGCCACAGGCAGTAAATTATGATAATGACAGGTATGAAACCAATATCCGTGAAGAAGACGGCATTGGCTGGAAGCTTGAACTGGTTGAGGCCATTGAAGGAGGAGATCAGCCAAGTTTTATCTGGCAGTATGACTGGGAACTTAGGGATTGCCGTTACGAAGACGGTGAAAGATGTGAAGAAGAATATTGCTGCTATGATGATTTCCCGTTTTTCATCGATGACCCAGTGTGGCTTTGGGTTGATAAGGATGATGATGACCTGCCCAGCTGGATATCTTCTGACTGGAGAGATTTCATAACCAAGGTCATGCTCGATCCTGACTGTGATTATCTTGGGAAACAGGATATTCATGAGTATGAGAAATATCCCTGGGGAGAATGTCCATTGGTCTGCGGAGCCAGGGAGTGGCGCGAATGCTGCGGGCAAGATTGGGGTTATACAGAGACCTTAGGTTGCTATCCTGAGTGTCTGCCCTGTGATCTGGAGGTTCTTTACTGTCAGTATGAAGATACTGTGTGTGTAGAAGGTGATAGTAATTTTAAAGAGCAAGTGGATTTCAATGGCGGAACTCCATGTCCTGGTCCTGATGGCTGTGAAGAGGAGGTCATATGCAACTGGTGGCATCCTTACGGCACAGGACCTTCCAGCTCGGAAAATGTTCTTACCTATGATAGGTTCGAACCGGGTGATACTCTTCCTGCAGAGAAAGCAGCACCTTCTTTCGAAGAAGTTGTTTATGGATGGGATGATGGAGATAATCCCATGGACAAGGTCTGTTTTGTAACAAGACCAAAATGGTACGACTGGAGCGTAGTTGGCTGTGATGATTGTGAAGACAGGGTTGATGTAGTCCTCTGGTCAAGGCCGAAACCATGCTGCCCGGATTCCTTCGAGTATGGTGAGGAAGGTAACTACAAGGATTGCTGGGATGACGACGAGGCCTGTTGCATACCAGTAGGACCCATCTGGGCTGTTGACAAACCTGAATTCGCATTCGTCCGCTTTTTCGAGATGGATCTCAGGAACTGCAACAATATCACGGGGATCGATCTTGATATCCCGGTCTGCTGCTACTGTGATGATGATATCATGTGGGGCGTCTGGGAATGGGTCGAGACAGATACCTGTGATGTAGGTGAATGTCCGGACTTTGAAGGAACAGAGTGTTCCTGGGCACCATTGAACACAGACTTTAACAGGGAATGTGAAACTCCGGTCTGTGGTGAAGAGGGTTGTGATTGTTCACTGGAGCTTTCCTTTAGTGGAAACTGCGCTGCGGATCCAGAGGAATGCAACCCCGGAGATCTCTGTGAGTACCAGGACAAGGTATTCGCCCTTGGATGGGTTACTCCCTATGTAGTCGAGGATGTACTCGATAACGGAGTACCCTACAAGGTCAAAGCCTGGGCCTGCGATCCAAGGAATGTTGTAAAAGCAGATCTGATCCAGAATGCTGTTAATCCCGATGCGGGTATTACTTCAACAGACCCGCTTTTCTTCAGGCTTGATTTCGAGCCTGGAACAGGCGTTGGTATCTGCAAGGTTGAAGTATCCTGGATCCTTGACTGTATCCTGGAAAATGGGTTCAAGTTCTTCTATTGGGATGCAGCAGCTGAGGACTGGGTGAGCGTACCTGCCACCTGGACACCCACCAGCGGTGGTGAATGTGAAGCAGCCATCGTATTTGATGGAGATATCAGCGATCTCCCGGGTGTAGTTATCGGAGCTGGTGATCCGACTATATTTGATCCTGTAACACCGGATCCAGGCGATGGTAATGGTAATGGTGACGATAACGAAACTGACGAAACTCCTTCCGCTACAGCAAGCAGCGACAGTGGAAGCGGATGTAGCGTAGGCGGATTCCCGGCTGCAATACTTCTGCTCATTGCACCAATAGCTGTTCTTCTCAGGAAGAGATTTTAACGATCTCTCTTGATAGGCAAATGGAGTCGGGTTCTTCCGGCTCCATTTTTTTGGTCAACCCGGGGAAAACCCTTCAGGTGAGATTTGATGAATTTTTCTTTTCAGCAAACATGATCGTTTGGGTATCTTTTAATAATAAAGAAGGGGATATCATGAATAAATCAAGTAGATTTGTTATTGCATTATTGGTGCTGATGATAGTGTCTTTTGTCGGAGTATCCTGGGCACAGGTTCCTGAGGGTTGGGAAAAGATAAGTAATCCCGGTCTTGGTTCCATGGAACCTGATGGGCTTGAGCCTGGTGGAGATGTGCACAACAGCTATGCCTGGTGCCAGGCTATTCTTGATGGATATGTCTATGTGGGCAGCAACAGGGATATGCTCAGTGCATTAGGGACGCTTGGAATGCCTACGGATCCCTCCATGACTCCTCCTCCAAGTCCCGATACCAGGGCTCGTATCTTCAGGTATAAAATGGATGGAAGTGAAGATTGGGAAATTGCATATCTGGAGGACCCCATTTTTGAATCAGGTGATATGAAGGTGGGCCATGATTTCGGCTATCGTGGAATGGAGGTTTTCCAGGCGTCAGGGGATTTGAATCCTGCTCTTTATGTGGTCAATTACCCTACACCTGTACCAGAACCTCTACCGCCATGTTATCCCAGGGTACTGAAGATTCCTGCTGGATATGATCCTGCTACAGATGAACCAGCTGAAGTCTTGAGACTGAGCGAGGGAAGCCTTCGCTCAACGACAGTTCACCAGGAAAGGCTTTTTGTGGGAAATGCCAATCTCGATATCTGGGCCAGTTCAAATCCCCAGTCTATAGATATATCTTCACCGGATAAATGGACTGAAGGCTGGATTAAGGTGGCAGATCTAAATGATTTCCCCGCATATAATCCTGACTATTTCAACAATCCTACTATCCCAGGAATATGGGATATGATAAGTTTCAACGGATACATCTATGCTTTTCTCGGTGAACCCATGGGTGCCTCTGATACCATTGGTTTCCTTGTCTACAAGGGACATCCTGTTAACACCTGCCCCGGGTCGGAGGAGTGGGAATGGGATATAATTGTTGGTCCCGGGGGGAAATATGGACCCGGTATGGGCTATGATCTTAATTACGGGGCTACGCCAATTATCTTCAAGGATCATGTCTATGTAGGAACCTTCACGAACCACCCTTCCTGGATGCTCAAACTTTTCGGTGGAAATCCTGACATCATTGACTTTCTCAACAGCGCTGCACCGCCTCAGATCTACAGGTTCGATGATGATGATAACTGGGAGATGATCATAGGCGACCCCCATCCCGTAAATGTTGGGGGATTGGGAGAGATGCTTATTTTACCCACCGGAAATTACAGTGGAGGATTCTATCATCCTCTTCCTGTTCTCTTCCCCCCTTATCTGGATATAGATGCCTCAAAGCTTAAGACCTTTAATTTCAGTTTTAATTCCTATATCTGGGAATTTGGAGTATTGGAAGGAAAACTCTATTGCACCACCTTTGATCAACGGAAAGGAATGGAAAGGGTATTTGAATTTATGCTGGGTGAGAACCCAGAAATTGCCCAGGTCCTTGGTTATATTATCGAATTTCTGAATCATAATCCTGGTGGGTTTGACATGTATGTCTCAGAGGATGGAAAAAGCTGGGATGCAGTTACCAGGGATGGTTTTCATGATCCCTTCAATTACGGTGGCCGATCTATTTCCACTTTCCCTGGGGGGATGTTCGTGGGTACTTCAAACCCATCCTATGGATGCCAGATGTGGGAGTATTCTCCACTTGTTTCTCCGCCCTGCCCATTACCAGAAATGGCAACTTTTAAAGGGGCATGTGACGGGCTCAACTATGAACTTTCATGGTTACCCTGCTCCGGTAATGATAATGGGAAGATCCAGCTTGAATTGACTGAACCGGATTTCGAAATCAATTCTTTCCTGAAAAATGAAAGGGATGTCAGCAAGGGTAAATTCTTCAAGATCAAGATCCTTGATGATAGCCTCAATGGGATCTGTAAAATCCAACTTTGCCTGAATGGCCTTTCCGATTCACAAAGATGGAGCATGAGTGATTTATGGTGGACATTTGGAGATGGCTGGGAAAGTCTTCCCCTTGAATGGCACCAGCTGGAAGGGAAATGGAGTGCCTGTGTTGAGATACCTCTGGAAAGTATAAATGCTCTTTTTGGAATAAGTTCGGAAGAAGGTATCTTTTCAGAGGAAGAGGAGCCTTCACCTAATGAAGAAGCATCAGCAAGCAGTAGCAGTGGAGGCGGTTGTAGCGTAGGCGGATTCTCTTCTGCCATACTGTTGCTCATTGCACCTATTGCTGTTCTTCTCAGGAAGAGATTCTAAAGGTCTCTCCTGATCGTTAAAAAGGAGGGGGTAACCCCTCCTTTTTTTAAGAAT
>Ga0209942_1000339_pt1 | contig 29209 bp, 22 predicted proteins | sample SalPonR1_A_D2_MG_FD_185695 | JGI IMG/M metagenome (GOLD analysis project Ga0209942, IMG submission 185695) | Salt pond soil microbial communities from South San Francisco under conditions of wetland restoration - Salt Pond MetaG R1_A_D2_MG... ...
TCATTGATTCCATGCCATAGCCCGCAGCGCGGTCTGCAAGATCATCACATGCATACTGCTCGGATACCGGTGTTGAGAGTCCGTATCCATTGTTTTCAATCACAAAAACAACAGGCAATTCCCAAACACCGGCAAGGTTCAGTGCTTCATGAAAATCACCTTCACTTGTAGCCCCGTCTCCGCAAAAACTGAATGCGACATTGTTCTTCTTACTTAACGTAAGTGCAAGTGCCAAACCATCAGCAACAGGCATTGTAGCTGCAAGGTGTGATATCATACCAACGATTTTTTTATCAGGGAGGCCAAAATGAAACGAGCGATCCCTTCCGCCTGTAAAACCGTCCGCTTTACCAAATAGCTGGCAAAACAGTGGATAGAGGGAAACCTCCCTGGTTGTAAAGACTCCAAGATTGCGATGCATCGGCAGGATATAATCATCTTTATCAACGGACAGCGTTAAACCAACAGAGATCGCCTCCTGGCCGATGCCGGAAAACCATTTGGTAATTTTGCTTTGCCGGAGCAGTGAAAGCATTTTCTCTTCAATAAGTCTTGGCTTAAGTAAAGCCCGGTAGATATGAAGGGCAGAATTTTTTGAAATTTTTTTTCCGGGATCTGTCATTAATTAAAAAATTCTGTGTAATTTAATTTTTTGTAACTGCAATGAATTTTCTATTTCTTAAAAACCTTAAACAACACAAATATGTTGCGAATTAAAAATAAATTTGTAAATCAATATTTATCTGAAACATAATTAAACCGTCACTAAATACAGAGAAAGAATTTTATAAAATGGAAGCACTTGGAAAACAAATTCTGGTTGAATATTACGACTGCGAAGACTCAAAAATAAACGATGTATCCTTTATTGAATCAGCACTTCTCAAAGCTACAAAGGCATCAAGAGCAACAATCATCTCACACAATTTCCACAAATTCAGTCCTTATGGAGTAAGCGGTGTTGTAGTTATAGCTGAATCTCATGTTGCAATTCACACCTGGCCTGAATACAATTACGCTGCAGTTGATATTTTTACATGCGGTGACACAATTGATCCCTGGGTTATACAGGAACAGCTTAAAGAAGACTTTAATTCTCAAAATGTTTCAAGTATGGAGATGAAGCGGGGTCTGTTTAAAGTACCGCAAGGGCAGAAACTTCTTTTTAAGCCAACAGCAGCTATTTCAGGTGAAAGCTATCATAACTGATGATCCTTTCAGATGTAAAACCCGAATTGAAAATCTTACTTTTTCCCAAACACTATGATGGTACAAACTCCAAATATTTTTTGCCTGGTAAAAGGTGCTGCTGAGGGCAATACGAGACTGAATGCTTTCGACAACGCGCTGCTTGAAGCGGGTGTTGGCGATACGAATTTAATGAGAATGAGCAGCATCCTGCCTCCGGGTGCCGAACAGGTATCTGTTCAGGATATTCAGCTGCCAAAGGGAGCATTGATTCCCCTGGCATATGCAACAATTGATGGTGTAACTCCGGGTCGTCATATTTCATCAGCTATTGCAGTAGGTATCCCCGAGAATCAGGAAGAGGCTGGTGTGATTATGGAATTTGAGGACCACGCTGCACTGGATACAGTAGAGGGTATTGTTCGCCAAATGGTAATTGATGCTTTTGATTACAGAAATCGCAAACTTAAGGAAATAAAATCCATTGGTATTGAGCATAAAGTTATTCGCACCGGAGCTACATTTGCGGCAGCCGTTCTTTGGTACAAGTAAATTCAGTTTACTTACGGAACTCAGTCGGAGCTGAAAGGATGAAACCGCTGAGCAAGGTATCAAAACGAAGAATTTTGTAAACATCTGCTGCATTCAAGATTTGTGTGGAGCCGTATTGCTGCTTAGTTATTTGCAGCGGAAAATGATTTTAAAACAGCATATTTTTATGTCTTTACAATACAACGAGTTTTATCACGAGCGAACAGGGCTGACAATAGGTCTTAAAAAACTTCTGTATTCCAAACAGTCAGAATACCAGCTCACCGAGGTGTATGAGACCGACACCTGGGGCAATCTGATGATCATCGACGGCATGGTGATGCTATCTGAAAAAGATGAATTTGTCTATCATGAAATGATTGCCCATACGGCACTCTTCAGTCACCCGAATCCCGAGCGTGTATTAATCATTGGTGGCGGAGACGGCGGGACCGCAAGGGAAGTTATGAAGCATCCGGCGGTTCAACATTTGGATATGGTTGAAATCGACAGAAATGTTGTAGAGGCTTCCCGTCTGCATTTTCCGGATGTCGGTGATTTTGAGAATCCTAAGATTAATCTTCTTTTTGAAGATGGTATTGCATTCGTGAAAAATGTAACTGAACCGTATGATGTCATTATTATTGACGGTTCCGACCCTGTTGGACCTGCCGAGGGTTTGTTTAAAAAGGAGTTTTACCAATCCTGCTATGAGGCACTAAATGAAGATGGAATACTGACCTCTCAAACTGAGAGCCCATGGGTAAAATCTTATCACCAGAGTATTCAGGCCGTTTTCAGGAACTTAAAAGAGCTGTTCCCGGTCTCTTCGATGTATCTCTGCTTTATCCCGCTCTATCCGGCAGGCATGTGGTCGATGGCGTTTGCATCAAAAAAATATGAAGCATGTGACAGTGTTGTTGAAGAGAGAATAAAAAGCTCAACATTTGCAGGTAATCTGCGTTATTATAATTCTGAAATACATTATGCATCCTTTGCACTCCCGAATTTTGTCAAAGATATAGTTAGATAAAATCAACATGAAATGGATCAGCCGGCTGTCTCTTTTTATCCTGCCTGGTTTTATTATGATCATTCCCATTGTCAGCAATGCTCAGAAGGGAACAGAAATTATTGTTCAAAACGAAACGGAGCTGGAAGAAGAAATCCCCGGATCCCTAAAAGTTTTTGTCCGGGAAAAGAACAGGACGGATGCATCTGTTGAAATCATCACCTGGTTTTCGAATAATGCTTGGCTTGATGCAGAAATTGATTCCGTTGTTACAGGTGCAACAAGTGAGAAATGGTATGTAAACAGCGGATGTCGCTACACGGTTGAATCCGCAGATGAAATTGTTATTCCAGACACACTCAATTTTTCCGGTTCAGTTTTTGAGTCGGTAATTGAAGGTCAGTTTTTCACAAAAGAAAATGTTGAGGTGTATATCCGTCAAAAGTTGAGGCAATTTGAAGATAGGGGATATCTGCTGGCCGGTATTGAGGTGACCAGGGTTGAGAGGATAGAGTCGTCATGCAGTGCAAATATTGAGATTCAAATAACAGCAAACGAGCGTTATAGCTTATCCGGAATTCTCTTCAGCGGTGCCGAGCGAAACAATCCGCTGTTTCTTGAGAGAGTTGCCAGGGTTTCGGAGGGTTCAATGATTACACCCCGGCTTATGGAACAGGCCCGGCAGAATCTTTTGAATTCAGATCTACTGATATCTGCAGAAGAGGCTGACCTTGTGTTTCAGGATGAAAAAGCTTTTCTCCGGTTCCGGGTTGAGGAGCAGCAGCTCAACTTTTTTGACGGAATCATAGGGTTTGTCCCTGATGCAGATGGCACACCACAGATTGCAGGTAATGCAGATCTCAGGCTTCGCAATATGATTACTGACGGCACAAACCTGCAGATCAAATTTGAGCAGCTGAGACCGCTGGTTACAAAACTGTTTATCGAAGGAGAGCAACAGTTCATAGCAGGTCTGCCACTCAGGGCAAGTGCCTCACTTCATTTTACGCAACAGGATTCAGCTTACCTCGAACGAAACTTTCAATTCGGCGCAGGTTTTATGATACTGCCGGGATTTGAACTTCTGGGCAGTATCAGGGCAGAAACTTCATCTGTAAGCGACCAGACTCTCCGGGATGCAGTGAACCTTGATTCACGTGCAACATTTCTCGGTTTTGGATTTCACCTGCGGAATGTGGACCGACTGCTGGTACCCACTTCGGGGTATCAATTCCGGGCACTGTTAGAAAGCGGGCGAAGATTTATAACCGATGATCGCCTTGATGAAACCAAAGAAGATAATTTTTCTCAAACAATACTTACAACAGAAGGAAGAGCCTTCTTCAAAATAGGACCCAGACAGGTCTTGACACCCGGTTTTGAGGGCTATTTCATAGACAGCCCGTCATTTATCATCACAGATCTTCACAGGTTTGGCGGCACGGAATCCATCCGGGGTTTCAGGGAAGACCAATTTCGTGCTTCAGCTGCACTCTGGAGTGATCTTGAATTCAGGCAGCTGCTGAGTCCCGATTCATATATTTTCGGATTTGGAACCTTCGGACGATTTAAGCGTCCGCAGTTAATCAACGAAGATACGGACCAGTTTGAAGTGACAGATAGTATTCAATCTTTTGGATTCGGTATTGCTTTTCAGACGGCTCTCGGTTTCCTGAAAGTATCCTATGCAGTATCGGCGGAAGATGAGATCAGTAATGGTAAAGTTCATGTAGGTATTTCTACAGGTTTGTAGAAAATTTTCAGTTCCGGTAAAAAAGTGTCATTTTTTCTGAAACCTGGATGGTGATAGTTCAGCAGGCAGCGGTGTTTGATTTATAATATGATCTGCAAGAAGATCTGCACAGTGTTGCCCGTACAACAATCCTTTGGAACCCAAACCTGTAAAGACGAATAGGTTTTTTATCTGCGGATGTTCTCCTATTACCGGCAGATAGTTTGAACTGCTGACTCGCACACCGCTCCATTGCTCTGATCCTCTGATTTTGTTGCTGAATCCCGGAAGAATCATCCGAAATTTTTTTAATAAGTAATCTTTTCCCTCACTGTCGGGATCGGCGTGATTAAAACTGTGCTCGTACGTACTGCCAATCACAAGCATTTTGGGATAATCGGGAAGTTGTGCAATATAACCCATTGCCGATAATGAGCACTGAAATGGAATATCATCATGAAAATAGAGGGTCAGAGTCTGCCCTTTTACGAGTTCAAGGTTCAGAAAATCCCATTCAATAAAATTCGCAATGCTTTGACCTGCAGCATGTAACAGGTATGATGAAGAAAAATTATAATCATCGTTTTTTATAATCCACCTCTTTTCAGATTTCGCTACTACGGGATTTGTATTCCTGATGAAACGGATACCTGTTTCTTGCAAATCTATAACGGATGCTTTTATATAATTCGGCAGATGGACAGTAGCAGCCGGGGAAATTTTCAAACCGCCTTCATGGCAAGCTGCACCCGGAATGATAGTTTTTATTTGGTCCTTATCAAGCCATTCAACCCAAGTGTCCGGCCAGTTATATTTTTCGGGAGATTCTCTGAAATTTTTAGCAAGATCTTTAACAATGGCCGGTCGTAATACACTGTTTTGAGCGAATACCGGTTTACTGATTTTTTTCTGCAGATCTTTGAGTACGTCCGTTGTTTTTTTTAAGCACTTTTCAGCTTGCCAGGCTTTTTTTGCGCGGCGGCCGGTCGCCGGATTCAATAGTGCAAGCGGAGCGCCGGATGCACCGGATCCGGGATCAGATTTATCCAGTAACAGGACTTTTAATCCCTTTTGGGATAGACTGCGTGCAGCTGACAGCCCCGCGATGCCGGCACCAAGTATTGTTACATCAAAGTCTGAATCTACTCTCACAGAATTTGATCGCTTTTTACAACCGCTGCCCCGGCTTCTTTCATCTCTTGCCATGCAGCATCCACAGATCCGTCCATATCAATGCCAAGCACTGCATCTTCTATCACATATAAATTGAAACCATCCTTTATGCCATCTAAAACGGACCATTTAACACAAAAATCAGTTGCAAGTCCTGCAACATAGAGTGTATCTATGCCCCGGGTATTCAAATACCCGGTAAGTCCGGTTTTCGTTTTTTTGTCATTTTCATAAAAAGCGGAATATGAATCAATCTCTTTTTGGAATCCTTTCCGGATGATTACCTGCGTTTTTAAAGTCTCCAGGTCAGGATGAAATTGTGCTCCTTCTGAACCCTGAACACAGTGATCAGGCCATAAAACCTGGTTTCCATAATCCATTTTAATAGTGTCGAACGGTTGTTTTTGGTCATGAGAAGACGCAAATGAGTAATGACCTGCCGGGTGCCAGTCTTGTGTTTGTATCACGGCATCAAAATGCGGGATCAATGAATTTATGACGGGTATAACCTTATCTCCATCGGGCACTTCAAGAGCTCCTCCCGGGCAGAAGTCGTTCTGTACATCTACAATCAGAAGTGCTTTCATAGTTTCTCTTTTCTGTTATTTTTATTTATTCTGTCAATTATCAATGAATCTTGTATACCAGGTAACTATTTGCTCATTACTGCTTTTCACGAGAGCACATTTTAAAAACATTTATATTCATCCCCAAGTTTCAAAAACCTGTTTTTGTGATAATAAGTTACGTTTTAAAATAGTGAAGGATATCAGTCAGCATTTTTATTCTTATTGAAATGTAACTCTTATAAGTCAATTTTTGTACTCCTTAAAGAAATTGACATATCCGGCTGCCGGTTAAGCAGATTAGATAGTGTTTAAAATTCTTGGTGAATAACCGGTGTTAAGCTTATATTCAGTTCAAATTTTCAACTCGTTTCTATATGCTGCATTTAGCCAGAGCCGGACTATATTTACTGCTATTGATTTTGTTTGGATCTTGTGCCACTCCTGTCTCGCCAACCGGCGGTGAACCCGACAGAACCGGACCGAAAATTATTAAAACGTCACCCGAGAACGGTGCTGTCAATTTTGCTGAAAATGAAATTGAAATTGAGTTCAATAAATTTATTAATCGTTCTACCTTGCAAAGAGCTCTGAGTATTGAGCCTGATCTGAATCTCCAGGTTGACATCAATCACGGCCGTAAAAAGGCAACCATAGAGTTCGATTCCGAACTGCCCGATAATACTACCATAATCATCAGAATTGGTACTGAGTTAACAGACACACGAAGCAATAAACTTGAAAATCCGTTTCAGCTTGCACTTTCTACCGGTCCGATCATCGACCGTGGAAAAGTGACGGCAAGAGTGAGGCTGCATGAAGACGGTTCAGCAGAGTCGGGGTTAAAAGTATTTTTGATACGGGAACCGAGAGGTATTTATGATCCTGCCAATTATGTTGCTGAAACCGATACTGCCGGGTTGGTTGAGTTCTCATTTCTTGGCGAAGGAACCTACAGGCCGCTTTGGGTTGCCGACCGGAACAACAACAGAATATGGGAACCTGAGCGGGAGGCAGCACAGCCTTTCTATTCAGAGAAATTTGATCTCAAACGGGGAGATGAAATTGACATCGGAACTATGTACCTGGCAGAATTGGATACAACAGCTCCTGTGCTGGAGGGGGTTGGACTGCTGACAGAAAACCGTCTCCGGCTCAGGTTTGACGAAGAGGTATTCTGGGAAGAGGATTCCAGGATTGAAGTAACAGACACCCTGATGAATCCATATACAACGGCCTTCCCGATTTTTGTGCCTCCCGAAGATCCACTGGTTTTGCTTGCTCAATCGGAACGCGGACTGACCCCCGAACAGAACTTTTTGATTGAGATGGTCTATATAAAGGACGAAGCCGGTAATGAAGCAGTAGCCGATATCGAACCGTTTCCCGGATCAGCTGTTGAAGATACTGTCAGTTTGAAATTGCTTGGAAGCAAATCGGTTGACGGGGTATTTCCGGACGAGCCGGTTGTGATCACTTACAACAAATTTATCGATGATCCGCTGGTAACGGATTCACTTATTGTGATAGAAGGAGACAGGCCTGTGCGTGGCTGGGATTCACTGAATGTAGACAAACACCGGCTCTATATTTATCCCCGGGATGTTTGGCAGGCGGGAATTACTTATGAATTCCGGGTTTGGGATCCGTTTGATCTGCGTCACGAAAATATTCGTCCGGTTGTTTGGCAGCGGAACCAGCTCGGGGAGATTGGAATTGCCGTTTCAGATGCGGATACCAACGGTTTACACGAAGTGAGGATCAATGATAAAGATGAAAATGTGTCTGTTTCCAGGAGTTTTGATAGGGAGATTGAAATTGATGACCTTCCGCCACTTGAGTATACCGTTAAGGTTTTCAGAGACCTTAACGGGAACGGCAGCTGGGACAGCGGCGACCTCGATCCATATCATGCTCCCGAACCATATTTTGTTCAGAGAAATGTGCCGGTGAGAGAAGGGTTTACGTCTGAAATCAATGTTGAATTTAAAACGGAAATTCGCGTCTTAGAAAATGATTCAGAAGATGCAGAAGAGAATGATATCGATCAGAAACCGGATAATAATGAGAGTGAAAATTAGCATACTTACAAATCACATTCTATTGCATTTCAGATTTATGTTAAAGCTTAGTATTATTTCGCAATCAGTTTTTTACAGACAATCGTAACGGAAGCAATGGAAAAGTTTATAGAATATTTTTCAAATATTGAGCAAGCAGTAACAGTGGTGGCAATTCTGGCAGGCACCATTCTTCTTGCTATAATCGTGAAGAGAGCTTTTTCAGGATTCATAAAGAGATCATCCGGGGAGCTGGATAATGACCCTACAAACTATAAATTTCTGCAGCATGCATTGGTTGCAGTTATCTATCTTTCAGGTTTCAGTTTTGCATTCTGGAACATTCCGCTTCTGCAGCATATTGCACAGACAGCCCTGGCTGGAGCCGGAATCCTGGCAATTGCGGTTGGATTTGCCTCACAGCAGGCACTTGGAAATGTGATCAGCGGAATTTTTATCGTCATGTTTAAACCCTACCGGATTAATGACAGAATATTAGTGAGAACCGATCTGCGGGGCATTGTTGAAGATATTAATTTGCGTCATACAGTTATCCGCAATTTTGAAAACCAGCGTATTATAATTCCGAACTCGGTGATCAGTAACGAAGTATTGGTTAATTCAAATTTTGAGGATGACAAAATTTGCAAATTTGTGGATATCGGAATCAGTTACAGTTCTGATATAGATCTTGCCCGGAAAATCATTACTGAAGAAGCTGAAGCCCATCCGCATTGCATAGATAACCGTGCACCGGAGGACATAAAAAACGGCATTCCAAAAGTGACAGTCAGAGTAGTAATGTTCGCTGAATCTTCAGTAAACCTGAGGGCATGGGTTTGGGCTGCTGATCCTCAATCGGCATTTGTAATGGGATGTGATCTGAATGAAGCCATCAAAAAGCGGTTTGATGCCGAGGGAATTGTAATTCCATTTCCTCAAAGAACGATTAGTTACCTGGAAAAAGAGAAATAATCATATAAAAATCGCCTCATTTTGAAACTGAAAATACCACACACTCTTGTTCTTCTTTTTTTTCTGATGGCAGCCGCACTGGTTCTTACCTGGCTTATCCCGTCTGGTGAATTTTCAACAGAGGTTAACGAAAAAGGTATTGAAGTGGTGGTGCCGGGTTCGTATAGTGAAACTGAGAACAAGGAGTATCTCTCCCCGTTGTCACTTTTTACGGCTGTTCCAAGAGCGATGGCAGATACTCAGGGAATCATCTTTTTTATTCTGATAATCGGCGGGGCCCTGGCCGTGGTAAGAGAGACCGGAGCGATTGATGCACTGCTTGGCAAGATGGTCCGGAAATTCGGCCACCAACCGTACGCACTCTTATTTGCGGCAATGCTGGCTTTTACGGTTGCATCAGCTACGCTGGGAATGGCGGAAGAGTATATTCCTTTTGCGATTATTCTGATCTCGGTATGCATTGCCCTGAAGCTGGATTCGGTTACTGCAATCGGTACGATGGTAATCGGATACGGTATCGGCTATGCGGTTGCATTTACGAACCCTTTTACACTGTTAATTGCACAGGATATTGCCGGTCTGCAACCTACATCCGGTATCGAATACCGGCTGCTTCTGGCTCTGCCGCTGCTGGCCGTAGGATTTCACCATGTCTGGTCGTATGCAAAGAAGGTCAGGATTGATCCGAAAAAAAGCCTGGTCTACGGGGTGGAAACCTCACCGGCAGCTGAACTCCGGGAGTACTCTGACATCACTTCAAAACACACAGGAGTGCTTGCCGTGACACTAATTGTACTGATAAGCATGGTGGGCGGCATATATTATTATGGCTGGTATCTCGTAGAACTGGGAGCCATATTTGTGGCACTTACGATTGCAGCCGGACTCATTTCGGGTATCGGTATCAATAAAACCGCGACTGTATTCGCAAACGGCGCTGCTGAGCTGACAACTACAGCACTTCTAATCGGGTTTGCCCGCGGTATTGGGCTTCTTCTTGAAGATGGTGAAGTGCTTCATACGGTAGTTAATGCACTGGCCACACCGCTGTCTTACGCCGGTTCGGAATTTGCAGCAGTAGGTATGTTATTTATTCAGAGCATATTAAATTTTTTCATTCCCTCCGGAAGCGGCCAGGCATTTGTGACCATGCCGCTCATGGCACCGATCGGCGATCTTGTGGGCGTTTCGCGGCAGATTTCTGTTCTGGCTTACCAGTTTGGCGACGGCCTGATGAACATGATTGTGCCTACAAATGCTGTATTAATGGGTATCCTCGGACTGTCCGGCATCTCTTATGACCGCTGGTTTCGTTTTATCTATCCTGTAATTCTGAAACTTTTAACCGTTTGTGCAGTGGCTCTTGTGGCGGCTGTCTGGTTCGGATATTCCTGAAACTTAATAAAAGTGATAACAGACCATGCCCCGATTTAAAAAGCTTAACGAGTTTATTCCAGTCTTGTTTGGTTTAATTTTTCTTGGGATACAATCTTCTTTTATCCAGGATCTTCCGGACCGGCGTGTTTCTGCCGAAGCAAATGAACCCATCCGGATTGGACTCCTTGTATCAAATGACCCCGCTAAAGACTCTCTTTCACTCGAAGCTATACATGCAGTGAAGCTTGCCGTTAAAAAAATAAACGAAGAGGGAGGAGTAAGCGGCCGAAGCGTTGAATTGATCACGAAGTCGAGTGAAGCTGACTGGGGTGCAGGTGCAAAAAAATCCGTTGAGCTTATTTATGACGACAAGGTAGCGGCTATCATTGGGTCACTGAACGGCCAGAATGCACATCTTGTGGAGATGGCTGTTGCAAAAGCACAGGTTGTTTTTATCAGTACCCGTGCCACAGATCCAACACTTTCAGGCGCCAACATTCCATGGTTTTTCCGTGTGATACCCAATGACCTGCAGCAGGCCAATCAGCTTGTTACACATATCTACAAAACAAAAAACCTGCAGCTTCTTGCAGTAGTATCATCAGACATGTATGATCATGAAATGGGATCAGGCAGTTTTCTGAGAGTATCCAGGGATAACGGATATCCGGAACCTGAGCTTTACTCTTATGAACACAAAAAACCTGAATTTGACGAAATAATTCAATCAATCCGGACAAATCGCCTGGATGGTATCTCTTTTTACGGCTACCCGGAACATGTAAAGAAATTCCGGCAAAAGATGGACAGTTCCGGGATACAGGTGCCTCTGTTTGCACCGCTCTCCATTCTGGATACCGCTGATCCCGGCCTTCGTCAATATATATCCTCTCATGTTACGCATATCTGCCTCGATAGCAGATTCGATGAAAGGGCTGAACACTTCAACAGCCAATTTGAAGAGGTTTACGGTTACAAGCCCGGAAATATAGCAAAGTATAGCTATGATGGTGCGAATGTTCTGCTCGAAAGTTTTAAAGCCGGAGCCTTTGAAAGTGAATCGATAACAGGAAAATTGACCGGAATATCCGGATTAAGTGCAGTTACGGGCGACATCACGTTTCTGGAAAACGGGGACGTTCAAAATATGACTGTCGTTTGTCAATAAGTGGTATCGACCCGCAGCTCTGAAGGTCTTACCAGCTGATGTTCCATTTACAGCTTCGATTAATAGTGAATTTGGCTGACATTTAAGTTGCACAAATAAGAGAAATCTTTTTGCTTTAATTTCCTTCAAATAAGTTGATTGCATGAAGGGATTTCACTACTTTTATTTGAGACAAAAATGTCCAAATATCTTTTATTATCTACCCGGAAAAACGCTTTAACCATATATCACTTCAGGATATGTTTCCAGGCTTTAAAATTTTTACTCTCTGTTTATGCGGGATTGGTTTTGTTCTTCTTTTTCAAAATTGCAGTAAACCGGGTAAAAGTGAAACGGGCAGCTCATCAGCAGATCGTCCTCAGATGCCTGAAGAAGGTATTTACAATTTCGTTGATATAACAAAAGCAGCAGGTATCGATTTTGTTCACACCATGGGTGATGATCATTTGAGTAATGTGATTGAGTCGGTGGGATCGGGCTGTGCATTTCTGGATTTCAACCAAAATGGATATCTCGATTTATATGTTGGCAACGGATCATTTCACGAGGCGGTGAGTTCCGGTGAACCGCCGGCTGTAAAAAATGGCAATGTACTCTACGAAAATCTTGGTAACGGCACATATCGAAACGTTACTGAATTATCCGGGACAGGAAACATGGGATATACAATGGGTGTGAGCATCGGTGATTTTGATAATAACGGCTATCCGGATATCTATGTAAATAACCACGGACCGAATGCACTCTATCAAAATAACGGTGACGGAACGTTCTCTGATGTGACCTCCTGGGCCGGTGTTTCAGGCAATGAAAGCAGTGCAGGTGCCGTTTGGCTTGATTTTAACAGAGATGGTCTGCTCGATCTCTACGTGGCCAATTACGTGGAGTTCAACCCTGAGTTAAACCTGGTATATGCCCCGGAGGGCTACCCCGGCCCGTTAAATTTTTCGGGTCAGCCCGATGTTTTATATCGAAACAACGGCGATGGTACATTTACGGATGTCACTAAAGAGATGGGCGTTAACAACCCGGCCGGCCGTGCCATGGGTGTGGGATCACTTGATATTGATGAAGATGGCTTTCCTGAGATCTATGTAGCCAATGATGCGATGGCAAATTTCTTCTATCAAAACGAAGGAGGGACAGGATTCAGGGACGGAGCGATTCGTTCAGGCCTCGCTTTTAACAGGGGGGGAGAGGCTACAGCCAGCATGGGAGTCAATTTTGCTGATTTTAACGGTGATGGATTGATGGATTTATTTGTTTCGGATGATTCGTACAACTCTTTTTACGAAAACCGGGGAAGGGGGCTCTTCACGGATGTATCCTTTTCAGCCGGTATTGCAGTAGCCAGCGGTCAGCATGTGGGTTGGTCGTCCGGGTTTTTTGATTTTGATAACAACATGAGCAAAGATATCTACGTGATAAACGGAGAGCTGAAACATCTTCACGGACAGGAAGACCAGATTTTTGAAAATCTTGGTGATGGTAAATTTCGTGACAGTTCAGGCGAACATGGTCCCTATTTCAGTGAAGCTTTGGTTGGCAGAGGCGGATGCTTCGGAGATTATGACAACGACGGAGATATTGACATGTTTATTGTAAACCTGAATGAAGAACCTGTGCTGCTCCGGAATGATATCGGTTCAGCGAATAACTGGCTGCTGATCCGGCTGATCGGAACAAAAAGTAACCGAGACGCAGTGGGTGCCCGCGTGAGTGTGACTGCGGGAGGTGTAACACAGTTTGACCAAAAAACCGGCGGCGGTCAATATTTGTCAAAAAATGATCCCAGGCTTCATTTCGGATTGGGAGACAACAAAACAGCAGAACTGATTGAAATAACCTGGCCGTCTGGTATCCGTCAGACCCTCGAAAATGTCCGGGCAAATCAAATCATCACCATTGAAGAGAGCCGGCAATGATTTAAAATGGTAAAAAAAGGATCTGTCATATTAATTATAGTCTTGATTACTGCATTCATAGCCAGTTATATGACAACCGGTAGTCCTGCAAACGTGCGTGTTATCATAACTCGCTTGCCGGCAGAAAACAGTATGGATCTTTTTGACAGCATAACAAATAAAGAAAATTTTCAAAATGCTCAAATTATCAGTATAGACCCTTCTGATCCCAAAAACACTCTTAGAGTACTTACGGAAGAGTTTATTTCTGCTGTTTCCCCCGAACTCTCTTATGACAATCAGAAACTGGTATTTGCAGGAAAGAGAGATGAGGGAGATATCTGGCAAATATGGATGCTCGATTTTGAGAGTCAAAAAACCACAAAAATTACTGAAAGTAACCGGGGTTGTTTTGATCCTGTTTTCCTGCCCGATCAGAGAATTATTTTTAGCTGTTATGAAGGTGATTCTGAAAGAGATGATATAATTGCTTTATACAGAGCAGATCCGGCCGGTAAAAATATCAGTCCGGTTACATTCCATCCGCATGCAAACTATCTGTCATCAATTCTGCATGATGGCAGAATCATGTTTGCCAGTGAACAGGTTTACCCGGGAAAAGAGAATGCAAAGCTGCTGGCACTTCGTCCCGATGGAACGAATGCGGGTCTGTTTTTTGAACTGCCTGAAAAATATCAGATCATAAGCAAGGCCCGGGAGAACGCATCAAGGCAGGTTTTTTTTACTGCTTCAGAATCGCAGAACGATGAAAACAGTGTAGTATTCCGATTCTCCTACAACGATCCGTTTGAGTCACTGGATACCCTTTACAGCTCCCTCACAGGCACGTTTCACTCAGTCTATCCGGATTCTGAAGGCGACCTGGTTGTGTCGTACCGCAGCAGTAACAGTGAGCTGTTTGGCATCTACAGGTTTGAGGATGGTGTTGATAAGCCGGTACCTGTATACACAGACGGTGAATTTCATCTTTTGGAACCAGTGCTTGCCGGAGATAAGCCATTTATCCCCAAACAACTGCCAACGGCGCTAAATTTTGATATGGATACCGGAATAGTTGTTTTTTTGGAAGCAGAGGAGTCTTTGAAAAAGAGCAATCAAACAGGTGCAAATACGGTTCAGATTTTGGGGACTGAGGGACTCATCAAAGAATTTCCGGCAGCGGATGACGGTTCTTTCTACATACAGTTCGTCGCAAAAACACCGATTCGTTACAGACTTGTTGATAGAAGTGGCATCACGATCAGGGGGCCATCTCCATGGTTTTGGGTGATGCCGGGTGAGAGAAGAGGCTTCACCGGCTGGGATGAAAAGCAGCTTATAACGCCCGTCAACAGGGTGCCGGATGCTATCAATCAAAAACCGGTGGAGATATTGGTCCCGGGTTCATCTATAGCTGAAAAAAGCGAATATGAAAATAATGAGAGCGAGGCAGTCAATGAAGATTAAAAACCGGCTGATCATAGTGCTCATTTTACTTGCGGTATTTGGGTTTATGACCCACCGTGCCTATAACTGGTCTCTTGATCATTATGAATATATGACTACCGGTGAGATAACTGATCAGAAAAAAGTGAATACAGAAGCTTTTGAATGTTTTTCTTGTCATGCATACATGCAAAATGAGGGATTTTTCATGGATCTCGCATCAAAAGAGTATGTGTCACCCTATAACCTTACAGTCTCTTCAGACAATCGCCTTCTCTTTATAACCGGACAGGAATCAGATGCACTGTTAATGGTTGATTTCTCAGATAATGAAAAGGTTGTTAAGCTTAAAACAGGTGAATACCCGCATTCAGTTGTCGTCACTTCGGACACACGCAAAGCCTACGTGAGTAACCAGTGGTCAAATACGATTTCAGTGATAGATGTTGATCAATTAAAAGTGACAGATACCATTGAAACAGGAGGCGGACCTGCAGGTATTGTACTGGACAGAGATGAAAAATTCCTTTACGTTGCCAATACGTTTACCTCCGATATCTCTGTGATTGATTTATCAGAGCAGCGGGAGGTAAAAAGGCTTCATGCCGGAAACTATCCCACTGGCATCTCTCTGTCGCCAAATGGCCGTCATGTAGCTGCGGTAAGTCAGCGCTCTGTGCTTACAGAGTACAGGGAGCCTCCCAAAACAGAAGTAACCCTGATTGACACTAACCCGCAAAGGGTGACTGAAAGGAAGTACTTTGAAGAAGCACACATCATGGAGAGCGCCGACTTCACACCGGAAGGTGACCTGGCATTCACGACCCTGGTCCGTCCCAAAAACCTGGTGCCTGCCGTACAGGTTGAAAACGGATGGATGATGAACTACGCCCTTGGAGTAATGTCTTTTAAATCAGGTAAAATGTACCAGCTTCCGCTTGATGAACCCAATGCTTTTTATGCAGATCCCTATTATGTTCGGATTACACCTGATGGCAGGCAGGCCTTCATCTCCCATTCCGGCGGCGATTATATCAGTGTGCTGGATATCGAAAAGGTGCGAAATGTGATTCAGCAGATTGACGCTGGTGATATTGTTAACCCGGAAAACGATCTGACTCTGAGCCGGTCGTACGTTATCAAAAGAATAGCAACCGGGTCGAATCCGAAGGGTATGGCGCTGTCGCCGGATGGCAGATTTCTGTATGTTGCGGAGCGTTTGACTGATCGCATCGGAATCATCAATACAGAGTCATTAATTCTCGAAAGGCATATTGAGTTGGGAGATCAGGATCAAACGGCCTTTTTACGGAAAGGGGAGCAGCTGTTCAACAATGCTTCTCATACATTCCAAAGCCAGTACAGCTGTTACTCCTGCCACCCGGATAATCATGAAGATGGATTGACGTACGATATGGCCTATTATCCCGGTACGGATCTGTCGAATGTTCAGACACTCAGAGAGCTTTCAAACACATCGCCCTTCAAATGGAATGGGAAGAATGTGAGTGTATATATGCAGTGTGGAATGAGATTCTCCAAATTTGTAACTCGTACGGAGGTCTTTTCACCTGAAGACCTGAAAGCACTGGTAGGATACATAACCGGAAAAATTGAACATCCTCCGAATATGTACCGGGATGAGTCAGGTGATCTGACAGAGGCACAATTAAGAGGCAAAGAAATTTTTGGACGAACCCGGACAAATGACGGCAGCCTGATTGCTGAACGCGACCGATGCATAACCTGTCACCCCGGCCCGAATTTTACGGACAGGCGAATGCACGATGTGGGCACAGCGACAGAGAGGGATAGCCACCAGGAGTTTGATTCACCAAACCTGAACAATATCTACCAGTCTGCTCCCTATCTGCATGATGGGCGAGCAAACACACTGGAAGAGCTGTGGACCCTCTACAACGATGATGATGAACACGGAGTAGCAAACGACATGACCAAAGACCAGCTTAATGACCTGATTGAGTACCTTTTGTCACTTGAAAGCGCTAAACATTACAAATGAGAATACAATGAAACAATTAATCTTAGAGTTCCTGTCTAACAGAGTGATCCCGGTATCGGGAATTGCTCTGCTTACGATAGTTACTATTGGCAGCGGAATCATTGGCGTAAACGACCGGAATAAACTTGCCAAAGAACCCGGAGTTCAATCTGGTCCCGGTATGAGTTTGTCCGGGTTTGCTGTTCTACCAGGAAAGAGTGTTGATGATTCTGAAACCTCACAGATGCCTTTATATGGAGAGTGGGAAATATTTACCACCGAGGATGGCCTGCCTTCGAATAAAATCAACACCGTCAAAATTGACAATGATCGTATTCTTGTCGGCACCGACCGGGGTCTTGCCGTTTTAGAAGGTGATGTGTGGACGGTTTATACAGAAGAGGATGGCCTTGCACATAGAAATGTTCTCTCAATCGATGTTGATGAGCTAACCGGGGATGTATGGATAGGTACAATGAGCGGATTAAACAGATGGTCGGCCGGGTTGTTTGAACGTTTTGACCAGTTCAACAGCGGACTTGCAAATGATGTGGTTTACGAAGTTCATGTGAACGATCGATATGTATGGGTTGCCACGGCTGCGGGAGCTAACAGGTACGATACATATAAAAAGCAGTGGAAAATATTTAACGAGGAGTCTTCTCCCTTACACGAACCATGGACCTATGGAATAACGACCGGAAATAATAAAGCCTACATAGCTGCCTGGGGCGGAGGAGTTGTTGAGTATAACAATGAAACGGGCAGGTTCAGGGTCTATAGGGACCCTGACGGTCATTTTCAACTCTCTCTGTTTCCGGATGACGGGCTTGTCCACGACATAACAACCGGGGTGGCTTTTGATAACGGCATTTTATGGGTATCCACCTATTTTGGTTTAAGCAGATATGACGGACAAAACTGGAAAGGGTACCTTGATCATGATACCGGTTTAACCAGCGGCTTCATTAATGCTATAAAAGCAAAAAACTCGGTTGCATACATGGCCACCGACAACGGTCTGAATACATTTGATGGTACCACTTGGGTTATATACAACACGAAAGATGATTCCGGTAAGGGAATAACTACGATTGTGAATGGTAAAAAAGAGAAAAATTTAACTACGGATAGCTCCATATCTCACAGATTTGTCTGGAACATGGATATCGGTGAGGAGGTGATATGGGTTGCTACATCCTACGGTTTAAGCAGGGCAAAAATTGTCGGGTATGCAGATAATTCAATACTCTGATTCAGAAATCAAATATTAAAAACAAGCAGCTATGCATAAAGCAATACATTTGACAAATAACATCTTAAAATTAACTGAAAATGAACGTTCGGAAATGATCAAGCTCGGTATTTTGACCGAGAACGATGAATATGCTGAATACGATCTTCCGGCCATTCATAAATCAAGGCCGCCCCTGGACAAAAAAGCAGTTCAGGCTCCCAATGTTTTAAATGAAGCATTCGATTATCAGAAACCGTCATCATTTTCACGTGCAATACGGCTCGATTTGGGCGGTTACTCCGTGTTACTGATTTCGGGCACGGCGAGTGTGAATGAAGAAGGAAAAGCAGAGCATATCGGGGATTTCCGGGCTCAGTGCTGGAGAACATTTCGTAACATCAGCGAATTGCTGCAGTCCGAAAATATGTCGTGGCACGATGTAGTAAGAACATCCTGCTATTTACGCGATATAGAACGCGATTACAAAGATTTCAATGAAATACGAACTCAATTTTACACCTGGCTGGGACTTGATCCGCTGCCTGCGAGTACAGGAATCCAGGTCAGGTTATGCTGGGAGACACTCCTGGTAGAAATTGAAGCAATAGCAATATGTAAATCAACATAGACAAAGAGAATCATATGAAAAGATACGGGAAGTTCTGTTTCGGCACTCTTCAGGGACTGTTTGCAATTATTCTTATTGCGGGAAGCCAGGTACTCTTTGCGCAAGATCCGCCACATGCCAATACACCACCTGAAATCTACCCGTTCAGCAATTTTCAAAATCCGCATTACAGGCATTTTGAGGAGAGACTGCCATATCTCGGTGCAGCCAGGGAGTATGATTATCTCTCTGATACAGATACGGTGAAGATCGGGTTCATCGGCCCGCTTGATGGCGAACAGGTTTACTACACACGAAATGGAATACAAATGCTCAATGGTACTCTGCTTGCTATCGAAGAGGCGAATCGTTCAGGTGGTTATAGTGGCAAACCATTTGATCTCATTGCCAGAAATGATATTGGTCTTTGGGGAGCATCGGGAAACGAGCTGGTAGCTTTACATGATGAAGGAGTGATTGCTGTAGTCGGGTCGATAGATGGAAATAACTCACATATTGCCATAAGGGTGGCACTGAAACTTGAAATCCCGATGGTAAATACCGGGAGTACCGATCCGTCACTCACCGACACACGAATCCCGTGGCTCATCAGAACCAATCCGGATGACAGGCAGTACAACTACGCTCTTTTAAATGAGATCTATAACAAAAGGAAATATACCCGTGTTGGGATTATACGTGCGAACAGCAGGTATGGCAGGATGGGCACCAAAGAATTTGTTGACGGGGCGGAAAGACTGGGATACCCGGTTAGTATACGGCAGGTATATTTCCCGGGAGAGACCAATTTTGAAGAGTACCTTGAAAATATAAGGCGCGCTGATGCAGAGGCTGTTTTGGTCTGGGGAGAGGTAGATGAGGTTGCCCGTATTGTTACTCAAATGCGTGAATCGGGGATGAACCAGGTGGTTTTCAGCTCCCATAAAGTTGTTTCGGACACTTTTATCAAGCTCGCCGGTGATCATGCAGATGGTGTAATAGGAGCCTATCCGTTCAACCCAACCGCAGAGAATCAGAAATTGAGTTCCTTTATTGAAAACTACACAGAACGATTTGGCGAAAAACCCAACACACTTGCCATACAGGCATACGACGGGACAACAATTCTTATAAACTCCATCAGGATGGCGGGTCTGAACAGGGCTTTAGTCAGGGATGAACTGACTTCTATCCGACGCACTGAGGGTTTAACAGGGGATATCATACTGGATGATTCATGGAACAACGTAAGCCCGGTCTGGTTGGCGGAGTACAGAGATGGCGAATTCAGTTTTTGGCCGTATAAATGGATAGATAAAACCGAAAATGTTCAAAAGGATTAAAAACCTGTAAAGACATAATAACATAACTTTACAGTATGCATATCGTCCAGATAATCTCCAGGAGAACTCTCAGTCGAAAGATTCAATCCGTAGCCAAAGCGGATATATTGTTTAACCACTATGTAAGCTCTCTTTTATTCTCAATGTATAATCAAAATAAAATAAGAAGGAACTTAATTATTTAACGTTTTCAAAACCTTCCATCGACGGCTGTTTAACTTCTTCCATATTTCAATGGTTTTATTAGTGGGACCCGTTACTATAGCTATTGTATTGTCATCCATAAATGTAATTTTGTCCAAATGATCCGGGAGAGGGCCATTACCTTGTTCATCAGATATGAAATCAATGAATGTATCATCTGACGGGTTATAAGTAGAGGCTCCACTATTATCAGATATAACAAGGATTGATCTCTCCGGGTGAAAATCAGACCGCCGTCCGGATATAGTATGCAATAGCTTCCAGCTATTTGAAGAATAAATGTTTGTTGTTCCAAACTCAAATTCGGAAAATGTATAATACTCTCCACCGGGACTAAATTGTAAGTCTGCTAAATTGGCTGAAGTATGCGGAGTTAGTATCCTTTGAATTGCCCCTGTGTTCGCATCCATTATATACGATTCGCCGTTATTTCCTCCAATTAAACTACCGTCCGGAGATATAGCAATATTTTTAAGTGGAAAAACAGTTGGTGTTTGGAACTCAGTAAACACGAAGTCCAATTCAAAGGTATTTAAATTCCATTTTTTCACAAACCCCTGTCCACCTGTGCCTGCCATAAATGAACCGTCATTACTCAGAGAAATATGAAGTGTTCCCTGGGAATTCACACAGCCATCTGCAATAACTTTTTCTTTTGTTGAACCGGCAGGGAAATCTGCCCGGTATATTGCGCATTCTCCCGGGACGCTATAATAAATAAATCGATCATCCGTAGTGATTTTAAAATCTGTTATAGATTCAGTACCGGCATCAATTGTATGCGAAATCAGTCCTGTTTCTAAATTCCATACATTTATGGGATACATCTCCGATACATTGAAAGAGGGTCGTGATATTGCAGCTAAGAATTTAATATCTGACGAGGTTTCCACGAATGCAATTGATGGCATAGAAGTGTCGAGTGAAAGGTCCAATTTATAATCATGTGAAAACAGATAAAGCCGGGGTTCACTGTAACTTGAAGTTAATGATTTAATTCTGTAGGTCGAATTTTCGCCGGCGTTAATATTTGTATCATTATAACTCAAAAGGTTGCCATCTACTCTTGCAATTTCACCAAATTTTCCCGACTGATCCTGTTTTTCGACAATAATCTCTTTTATGAGATCAGAATTCAATCCGGCTTTTGTCCATGTAATTTTTAATGAATTTGGATCTGTTTGGTCAAATGACGGAACGTTGAGCTTAAGCGGAAGAATATCAATAAGGCTATCCTTTTCAACGTAGTTACTTGATGAAGTTTCGGTTAACAATCTGATACTGTATCCTCGATATTGATTAGAAGTGTTCTCCTCATTGTCATCAAAGAGCTTGGAATCCATAAAAAAAGTTGTGTCTGCGGGTAGTATATAAGGACTGCTGCCGTTACTATTAAACCGGCTTACCTCAACAGCAGTTGCAAAGAAGGCATCACTTTCCCATGAAATCCGCCAATCTTGTTCATTCAAAACATTAATTTCCACATTTTTAGGCTGAAAAAACTCGGCACCATCAAATGTAATTGTCTTTTGCATAATCACCTCCTCAAATTCTTCATTTTCTATAATCCCGGTAACAGTGTAATTTCGGGTTTCAAAGTCGATATTCACAAGAGGATCAATAAATTCATTCTCAGTATTATTGGAGGTGATTGTAACGCTGTTTCCATTACTTTCAGTAATAACTTTATCTGATGAAATAATAAAGTGGGTGAAAAAGGGTACATCTGTATTCCAGGAGAACCTGAGCCGGTTGCTTTCATTGATAAATTGAAAGGAGTGATTTAATATTCTACCGAAATCAAGCTTTATTTGGGTTTTCCGAAAAAGTTGATTCTCTTTACCATCGATCTCTGAAAAAAAAGATACTCTGTAATAGGTGTTCTTTCTTACAACTCCGGACGAATCAGAAAATTGAAGAAAATCAGTTGAAAGTTCAGCAATAACGTTGAAATTCATTGTATCAACCAGTGATTTTTCAATCTCGATTTTAGTTATAAACTGATTTGTTTTTTCCCAACGCAGTGTGATAATTCCGGTGGTATCCGCAGATACTTGTAATCCTGTTATCAGCTCTCCTTCAAATGAAGGTGAAAGCGGGTCATTGGGATTTGTTCGTTCAAAGTCATCTATAGGTGAGCTGCAACTTAAACTTATTAGAACAAATCCAACTGAAAATATTATAAATAGGAAGTAATTCTGTTTCATACTTTTAATTTAAAACGAAGATTTTATTCCAACCACCGCCTGTCGATATTGTGAGTCAAAATCGAGATAGGGATCTATTTTTAAACTTTCATTTCTGAATCCAATTTTCGGAGCAATAAATCCATCCACAATATTTGCTAAGTAGACAAGAGTTGTACCAAGCAGAATATTATCTCTTCGATTTGAAAATTTTACCGATTCATTAACAGTTCTTTCGATTTCAACTCCGATTGTAAAAACTTCTTCAGGGTCAGTCGCAGATTGGTATTCAGAATTCAGCTGCTTAAATTCTCGCTTTTTGCCCCATATTTGGCTTTCATAATAGAATGCGAGGGACAAACCGCCAATAGTTGCCATTGAGAACGCGATGCCTTTGAACTTTTGACGTTTATACAACTGGCTGCCACCCGGAACAAAACTCAAGAGGCGGGCTTTTTTTCGGCTTGGTTTCATAAATAATTTATGAAAATTAAAAAAACTCTTGTCGTCTGGCTGCAGAGTTTTTGTGAGCTTTACACCTGATTCATTGATACCTGTAACTTTAAAGCTTTCAGCGGTATCTATTATTACATAATGCCGGCCTACATATAACCCATCTATATACAGATCGGTATCCGGATCTGTAAGGATAAAATTATTGGCCTCCCAGAAAATTCTTGGGTAGCTGCTTCTTCGGCTCAATTCTTTGTTGTCCAGAAATGGTTTCATTCTTAACCGCACCTCTTTCATCTGTCCCTCTTCTACATCATAATTTCGTACCATATCTAAATAATGCTGACTAATGATTCTGATAGAATTTCTGCCCGGTATTAAAGCCAGGGTATCTCCGGAAACTATTTTTTGGAGAGTTTCAAAATCATCATTAACTATAACATGAACTGAATCCTGATTTAAAATTTCTATTTTCAGATATCCGAAATCATTTTCAGTTTCCTCATTACTGTTTTGAGAAAAAGTGAGTGTGTTAATTCCAAAACAAAACAGGAACAGAACGAACAGAAATGGCAAGTTTATTTTCATAAAAAACTCAGGATTTAATATTCATCATCTATTTGATAAAACCAGTGGGGCCTTTTATACCGCACCTTGATCAGCCAACGGTCATCATCAGAATTTCTGTTGAACTTTTCCAGTGAGTATGCATTGGTGAACTGATCATTACTGAACCAATGAATTTTATCTCCCTGGAAAAAATCCCATTTATACCTTTGCTTGATATTAAAATTGTTGGCATCTAACAATATCGACTCACTCGCAATGCTGACCAAAATTTCAGAATCATCACTATTTAAAGAGATATTTCTAATATTTCCTCCAAATTCCAGCTCATTTATTAAATCACCGGAGTTTAAATCAATAACAGAGAGATAATTACTATCAGTAGCGGAATATAAAATATCTCCGGAATTTGACACTGTATGTATAAATCTGGTGTTTGCAAAAGAACCGACAACTTGAGATTTCTTTTCAAAGGTACTCAAATCGTACAGGAAAATTTCATGATCTGTTATCACAATCAGCTCATTATTGGCAGGGTTAATTTTAAAGTATACTAATTGCTTACCAGTCAGAATTATGTCGTCAATAAATTCTCCTGAATTGGCATCCCAAATTTTTATATCAGTATCTGAATGTAGAATGGCACTTATAACGAGATTTCCGTCCTTACTAAACCGATTTAATCCTTTCACATTAGATTGAGAGTTATTCGCATGTGCGGTTTCAATAGTTTTATCAATAACACCGCTATTTATATTCCTTATTTTGAGGTCGAAGCTTCCAAGTTGTTCTCCTTCCACAAACTCAACTAATTTCTCTCCATCAAACGAAACGTCGATACTTTTAGGATGACTGTTAAAATCTAATACTTTCTTTGGTTCAAGATTTTGCCTGTCAAATATCAACAGAGGATAAATATTTCCACGAGTCTCATTAACAGCTATAAGCCCTCCCTCTAATGACTTAATACTGAAATTGAAAAAGAAATTCCTTTGATAAAGTATTTCGGATTCATCAATAACAGTGTACAGATTTTGGTTCGATACCTGAAGTTCATTTGATGGGTTTGAAATTAACGTCTGCACCCTGTATGCATATCTGTCAGATGGATTCAAATCGAAATCGGTATAGCTCTGCTGCTCTGGAGGAAGTGTAATCAATTTTTCAAAAGCACCATTATTCACCTTTTTTTCAAGTACAAATTCTGAAGGCGTTATGTTGAAAACTGATGATTCCCAGATTAGATCTACTGATTCGAGATCTTTGCTGTAATGACTTAACTTAGGAGCATCATTAGATGTAAATTCTGACACGGAAATAGTGTTGCTTTCTACTCCTCTATGAACACCCGTAACCGAATATTCTCTTTGTCCAGAGTTTAGCGCGGCTGTGTCTATGAATACGCCTGCATCTTCCGGATCTATTTCTAACTCTCTTACATTTTGATCATAACTTACTCTATAAATATAATAATCAGCAAAATCATGGCTTTCCCACTCTGCACGTGTTTCTCTTTCATTCACATGCTCTATATTTAAAAATCCAATTTGGTTTATAAATAATTCTTTCTCGATATGTTCGATGTCAACTTTTTGATCTCCCTGATACTGAAACGCTGCAAGCCTGATATCCGATTTAAACGATTTTAAAGATGTACTGTAATTGTATGAATTGATTTGAGAAGTTTCGTTTACAAAATCGAACTCTTTAACTTTTTGGAAAGTTGAATCCGGTTTTATTTTCTCCTCAATTCGAATCCCATCAATAAATCCATCAGCTTCTTGCCAGCTTAAATTTATTTTATTCTCGTTTATATTAGAGATAATGTTAATATTCATCAATACATTTACTGAAAGGGAAAGGGTTTCAGAATGGACAATTTTTTCCACATCATTCTCTTTTTCAAACGTTGAAATCCGGTAAAATACAGTAAGCCCAATCTCGCGGCTTGCATCTGTATATTGTTCAGCATTTTTGGGCAGTGTCGCAACTCTTCCAAATTGGGTGGAATCATTAATTGCCTTTTCAATGAGATAACCGTCATTAAATTCAGTTCTATCTTCCCAGCTAATTTCAATTGCCTCATTTTCAATTGAAATCTTAAACATTTCCGGCTTCGAGTGAACAAAATTGGGATTCCTGGGATCTAATGGATGATCCCTTTCAAAATCCGGATCGAATGAATTGCATCCGTATAGTAGCAATACTGCTGCAACAGTCAGAAACAGTAATTGAAGTAGTCTGTAACTGTTTAGTCTCTCCATACTATTAAAAACGAAGGTTAATTTTTGCCACGGCATAGTTTTTCTGGATGTCAAAGGAAAAAGCACGGTAGGGATTAAATGTATTTTTATTGGCAAAACCAGCTTCAGGGGGTCGGAAAGCATCAACAATGTTTACGACATAAAACAGGATAGCTGATGTCAAGGCGACATTTCTTTTTGTTTCCAGGCTCTTTATTTCATCTGAAAGCCGGTCTAACCGATTTCCCAGCTCAACGACTTCCTGTTCGCTATTTGCTTGCCGGTAATTTGTTAAAATTCTGTCAAACTCATTTGACCCCGTCCCTATTCTCTGATTGTAGTGAATGGCCAATCCTGCGGATAATCCGATTATTGAAATTATCGATAAAGCTTTTATTCTTTGTTTTTTATAGAGTTGACTTATTCCCGGAATAACTCCACCTGCAATTGAATTGCCCTTTAATGGTTTAAGATGCTCTTCTACTGTTGTTAATTGATGGGTATTAATTTCAACAAATAATTCCCTGAGACTGCCGGATATACTTTCAAATCGAATTCGATAAACGCCGCCCGGAAGTTTCACTTTTAGAAAACCCTGAGATCTATATTCAGTTTCTGATATTGATATAAACGTATCTTCATCACTAAACACCATTAAATTTGCCTGCCACTTTAATGCCGCATATGTAGAGTAATAACTATCATCCAATCTTCTAACTGGAAAATTAACAATTACATTTTGGAAGCGATCTTCTTTTACCTCTATCCTAAACCGTCTGTCCGGGATTGTTTTTCCAAAAATCAACAGTCGATGAAACCCGACAGTAAGTTTTATTTCTGTTCCGTTGGTGATTAGAAGAGGATCATCAAAATTGGTATCTATATACAGGTAAGCGGTATCAGGCTCAACTTCAAACCTAACATATCCATATTTTTCATTGGTTGTATCAGCAAATATACTATCGGGCTGTTCAATCTGTAAAGCATATCCATTTGAAAATATGGCTGAATAAATCAGTGGCAGGAAAATTAATATGCGAATGATGAGAGTGAGCATTTTCAAACTTTGATCAAACAGGATTAATTACATTATTGGCAACAAAATTTATACAAAAAGAATAATAGAAAAATTATTAAAATGATATACCATAAATTTGAAGAGCAAAAATTATTTAATAAAGAACTATATTAAAAGAAGCAAAAACTAAAATCGACATCGATAAGTTGATATCGCAAATTGGGTCAATTGAGTTCAATACATTAAAGACGTTAACTAAAATAATATCTTGTAGTTGATTATCTTTTAGTTTGATTAAAGGTTTACCCTCAATGAATCTAGCGGTTATTAAACAACTCAAAAGAACGGACAAACAAACCTTTTTTATAGCCATTCATGGTGGTTTGGCTACAATTCACTCGGGCACACAACACTGAAAAGTAACATGGAACAACGTAAGCCCGGTCTGGTTGGCGGAGTACAGAGATGGCGAATTCAGTTTTTGGCCGTATAAATGGATAGATAAAACCGAAAATGACCAGCAGAATTGATTTGCAGTAAAAAGTTCAACATCACTCAGAAACAAATAGGCTGCATAAAGAGTATACACTTGTAAAACCATGAATAACTGTTATGAATGAAAAAAAACAATCCGGACTCATACTTATCGGTGTATCGATTATAGCAGGTCTTTTTCTTCTTGGGTTTTATATGAATCAATCTGTGAAAACATTTAAAGGATATGACAGGACTGTAACTGTCAGGGGACTTGCTGAGCAGGAACATCTTGCAAACTTGATAATCTGGCCTGTTCAATTTACAGTGGCGAGTAATAATCAGCAGGAGATTTACAAAATGCTGGAAGATAATGTGGAGAGAGTAACGCTCTTTTTAAAAGAGAGAGGCATCATTGAAGAAGAAATTTCAGTGGATCTGCCGGTTGTTACAGACCGTTCCGCTCAGAGATGGGGTGGTGAGAACGGAGGACAATTCAGGTATGTGGCGTCGCAGGCAGTTACGGTATACTCAGAACGCGTTGAAGATGTACGGGAAGTGATGCGTAATGCAGGTGAACTTGGGAAAAAGGGTGTTATTATATCCGGAGGTGATTACTCTCTCAGAACTGAATACCTCTTTACACGTCTGAACGAGATCAAGCCCGAAATGATTGAAGCAGCAACCAAAGAGGCCAGGAAAGTAGCCGAAAAATTTGCAGAAGACTCAAACAGCGAGCTGGGAAAAATTAAAACGGCCTCCCAGGGACTGTTCAGTATCAGCGACCGCGACCGCAATAACCCGCATATTAAAAATGTGAGAGTGGTCTCAACAATTGAGTACTACCTGTCGGATTGACGGCGTTTTAATTCACACTTTTCACCATCCGCCGGTTCCGGGTTCGCCCTTCATTGGACCAACAATTTCTGAGGTTACCCATCCGCCATAAAATCCTCCGGGTTGCGGTTTTACTTTTTCGCCGTCAACAAAACAGTCGACCAGCCCGGGATAGAAAGAGTAGAAGCCATCAATCGGCTCAAACCGGCTGCTCGGGTTGTTATATGACCATGCTGCTTTTGGAATTTCCAGGCCATTCACTATCACATTCCAGTAGGTTGCTTTTCCTTTCCACTCGCAAAATGATGAACCGGGTGCTTTCTCCAGGTATTCTTTGGCAACATCTTCCGGCGGAATATAAAATGTTGGCGGGCTTGCAGTCTCGAGCACCCGTATGGCATTGCTCGTTTTCGTAATGATCCTATCACCCGTTTTAACGGTCACAATCCGTGAGTCTTGATCAAGTACCGGCGGACGGGGATAGTCCCAAACCGATTCTTCATTTTCTTTAGGTTTATGAGCGAATGGGGGACGAATATCTCCTTTATATTTCCACATGATGGATTATTTTTGATATGTTTATTTATACGAGGTTATTAGAAATAATCACTTTCAACTTTATCGCGTTCAGATTTAATGATATTCAGGTGAGTTTTAAAAATCTATTTGATTTCAGTACTGTCCAAAACGTTTTGAAAAACTGTCGGATACATAATGGGGTAGGTGACGGAGAGCTTGCCTGATGATCTATTTCATAGACGATGAGCAGACTGTTACCAAAAAAAGACTTCAACGTGTATACGTGCAAGTCATATAACTCCAGTTCCTTCCTGTAGGAAGGTTTGGTGGGTAACAATGTGTGGTGCTGTCTTGATCGCTGCGTTCCAGCGGAACGCCTGGTGATAG
>Ga0209942_1000344_pt1 | contig 28878 bp, 27 predicted proteins | sample SalPonR1_A_D2_MG_FD_185695 | JGI IMG/M metagenome (GOLD analysis project Ga0209942, IMG submission 185695) | Salt pond soil microbial communities from South San Francisco under conditions of wetland restoration - Salt Pond MetaG R1_A_D2_MG... ...
TAGAAATATAGGTTTTGCTATGGTAAGTGTTATTAACCCTGAATATGATTCTCAAATGCCAATTTCTGCAAATATGTTCTTCTTATTCTTATCTTTATTATTTTTTGTAACAAATGCACACCATCTTTTAATTGAAGCAGTAGTTGAAAGTTATAAAGTTGTACCTTTAGGAAATATACTAATAAATAATAGAGTAATATATTTTTATACAGAGGTAATCAGTGATGCATTTATTGTGGGGATACAAATAGCTGCCCCATTTATTCTAACCATATTAATAGCAAATGTAATATTAGGACTTTTATCAAAAGCCATGCCAGGTATGAATGTATTCTTAGTTGGCTTACCACTAAAAGTTTTTGTTGGTTTAGTAACATTTTTAATTGTAATGGCATATTATTTTGACGCTTTTAATTTACAGTTACGTAAAATGGTTGATTTTATTTATCAGTTAATGGGAGCTTAGATATGTATGAGGAAATAGTTCAATTTGATTTACAACTATTCTCAGAGGAAAAAACTGAAGAAGCAACACCTAAGAAAAAAAGAGATGCCCGAAAAAAAGGTCAAGTACCTGTAAGTAAAGATTTAAGTGCATCTTTTGTTCTATTATTTATTTTTATTGTTATTAACATTTTTAGTGGATACTTTGCTGAAAATTTTTATACATTAATGTACTATGTTGATGAAAATATTAAACGTGTTGATGAGCTTTATGAGCTAGGCAATTTATTACCTTTTTTTAATCAGATTGTTTATCTAGGCGTAAAAATAGGTTTACCCTTAATGTTAACGGCATTGTCTACAGGTTTAATTTTTTCATATATACAAGTAGGGGCACTTTTTACCATTGACCCTATAAAACCTAAATTAAGTAAGATTAATCCTATAGAAGGTTTCAAAAAAATGTTCTCTTTAAAGTCACTTGTCGAACTTGGAAAGTCTTTGGCAAAATCTGCAATTTTAGTTATCTATAGTGTCTATTACTTAAATGGTCGACTGGAAGTAGTGGTTAAATCCATAGAGTATGATGTAGCAACATTAATTGCAGTATTGTGGGATGTTGTGTACAACTTGGTTTTAAGAATCTCTTTAATGCTAATAGTACTAGCCGTTTTAGATTACTTTTACAAAAGATGGCAACATAATAAGGATATTAAGATGACAAAAAAAGAAGTAAAAGACGAGTACAAAGAGTCTGAAGGGGATCCTATGTTAAAGTCAAAAATCAGACAAAAACAAAGGGAAATGTCAGCGAGTCGTATGATGCAAGAAGTACCAGATGCAGATGTAGTGATTACAAATCCAACGCATTTTGCGAATGCTATTAAGTATAATAATGATTCAGATAGTGTTCCAAAGGTTGTGGCTAAAGGAAGAGATCTAATAGCAAACAATATAAAAAAAATTGCTAAGGAACATGATATACCAATAGTAGAAAATAAACCTTTGGCCAGAGAAATCTATAAAGTTGTAGAAATTGGTGATGAAATTCCGCCAGATTTATACCATGCGGTAGCTGAAGTTTTAGCATATGTTTATGAATTAAAGAAATAGGAGTAAATTATGAAATTAGCGGATATAATCGTACCAATATTACTGGTATTAATTATAATGTCAATTATTGTTCCAATGCCACTATTCTTAGTGGATTTTGCATTGGCAATCAATATTTCCCTTGCACTGCTAATTTTACTAATAGCAATGTTTTTAAAAGAACCATTAGAGTTCTCAGTGTTTCCTTCAATACTATTGATTACGACACTTTTTAGATTGGCACTTAATATTACAACAACAAGATATATTCTATCCGATGGTCAGGCCGGTAATGTTATTGAAGCTTTTGGTCAATTCGCAATACGTGGCGATGCCGTTGTTGGTTTTATAATATTCTTAATAATTATTATAGTTCAGTTTCTTGTTATAACAAAAGGTTCCGAGCGTGTATCTGAAGTAGCGGCTAGATTCACATTAGATGCAATGCCTGGAAAGCAGATGGCTATTGATGCAGATCTAAATTCTGGATTGATTACCGAAGCTGAAGCCAGAAAAAAAAGAAAAACAATTCAAGGGGAAGCTGACTTTTATGGCGCAATGGACGGGGCTTCAAAATTTGTAAAAGGTGATGCTATTGCTGGAATACTTATAACTATTATAAATATTCTTGCCGGCTTGAGTATTGGCGCAATAAGATTTGAACTATCGATTGCTGAGGCATTACAAAAATATACACTATTAACAGTTGGTGATGGATTGGTAAGTCAGATTCCTGCTTTAATGATTTCAACGGCTACTGGTATTGTAGTTACGAGAGCAGCTTCGGACTCGGATCTTGGTACAGATGCGATAAGAGAACTATTCAATCAACCGATTGTTATGTTTATAATTGCGGGGGTTTTATTTTTACTTGGCTTTACACCATTACCTATTTTACCCTTTAATATACTTGCACTTGTTTTTTTATACTTAGGTTTCTTATTAAGACGGGAAGTGACAAAAGCCGTAGATGAAAGTCAAGCGGCTGAAGAGGAAGAAATGATGGCTGAGGAAGAAAAAATTAAAAGTCCTGAGAACATTATGCCACTTCTTGAGATAGATCCTATTGAGCTTGAGTTTGGCTATGGTGTGATACCTTTAGCCGATCCTAACCAAGGTGGAGATTTATTTGATCGCTTGGTTATGATTAGACGACAGATTGCTTTAGAGCTTGGTATTGTTGTACCTATGATTCGATTAAGGGATAACATTCAATTGGAGTCAAATGAGTATATTATAAAAATTAATGGCAATTTAGTGGCGAGTGGCAGTATAATGTTTGATCATTTCCTTGCAATGAACCCAGGTACCGTTGAAGGTGAAATAGATGGAATTGACACTGTTGAACCAGCTTTTGGTTTGCCAGCTAAATGGGTATCTAGCGACGATCGGGAGAATGCGGAAATTTTAGGTTATACCGTTGTAGATCCTTCTTCAATGATGTCAACACACTTAACAGAGGTAATTAAGAGGTATTCTTACGAGTTGCTTGGTAGACAAGAGACAAAGAACCTGATTGATAATGTATCGGAATCTAATCCAACAGTTGTAAGTGAACTGATCCCAAATATCATGAGTGTTGGAGATGTTCAGAAAGTATTGAAAAATTTATTACGAGAACGCGTTTCTATTAGGAATTTAGTAAGAATTTTGGAGACTTTAGCTGATTATGGGAATCAAACAGGAGATGTAAATGTTCTAACTGAATATGTACGACAAGGTTTAAGTCGTCAAATATCTGAAGAGTATTTTCCTGGGAAACAAGGTAAAATAATAACTTTTAATCAAGCACTAGAAAACCAATTAATGGAATCAATTGAGCAAAACGCTGGTAGTAGTTATTTAGCCCTTGACCCATCGACTTCTCAACGATTAATCAATGGTATAGCAACAGAATTACAAAATCTAGTTAGGATTGGAGAAGAACCAATTTTATTAACGGCTCCAATCGTAAGATTTTATATAAAGCAATTAACGGAACAATCGTTACCGGATTTAATTGTATTATCATATAATGAAATAGAAAATGATATCAATTTAGAGTCAGCAGGGATGGTGGAAATTTAGTGAAAATACGAAGATTTATCGGTCGCGATATGAATGAAGCTATGATTAAAGTGAAATCAGAGTTAGGTAGTGATGCAGTTATTTTAAATAAGAGAAAAATAAAACAACCTGGGATTTTTGGTTTTTTAAAGAAAAAAGTTGTTGAGGTTGTTGCTGCTATTGATGAGGATTATAAAATTGAAACAAAGTACTCTAAAAAAAGTAAAATAGAAAAGAAGTTAAAAGAAGAGGTTAAACCTAAAGCAGAAACAAATCATACCTCTATAGATCTAACGGAAGAAAAAATTGATAAATTAACACAATTAGTTTTAAATTTAGAGAACAAGATTAATCAGATGGAAGAGAAGGAACAATTAATTACTGAGAGTGTTGATAAAAAAGAGAGTAAGTTTGATCAATATATAAAAATGCTTGTTTCAAGAGATATTCGTGAAGAACTAGCAGTTAAAATTATGAAGAAGGTTGATCAAAGAATATCAATTAATTCTAATAGTGATTTAACTGTAATAAATGCAATTAAAATAGTTATAAAAGATATTTTGGATAAGCCAGTTACAATCAAATCTAATTATAATGAACAGAAAGTATTTATGTTTGTAGGACCAACAGGCGTTGGAAAAACAACTACCTTAGCTAAGTTAGCTGCAAAATTATCATTAAGAGAAAATAAAAAAGTTGGACTGATTACTTCAGATACTTATCGAATAGCTGCAGTTGAGCAGTTAAGAACTTATAGTGATATATTAGGTATTCCATTAAGTGTGATTTATGAACCAGTTGAATTAAAAAGCGCTATTGCTAGTTTTGATGATAAAGACTATATTTTAATTGACACTGCAGGACGTAATTATAAAGATAATACTTTACAAGAAGAACTAAAGGGTATGATTAAACATATAAAAGATCCAGAAATATTTTTAGTGTTGAGTTTAGTTGCAGATTATAAAAATTTAGTTAATGTCATTAACTCACATGATTTTATCAAAGATTACAAAATTATTTTTACGAAATTTGATGAGGCAGTCACCTTTGGAAATATATTGAATATCAAAATGCTATCGAACAAGAAGTTATCTTATATTACAACTGGTCAAAGTGTACCGGATGACATTGAAGTGTTGAATACTGATGCATTGATTGATATAATTGTAGGTGATAAATAATGGACCAAGCAGCAAAATTAAGAAAACTAATCAAAAAGAATAATGAAGAAAACCATGAAGAGATAGTTGAAACAAATGATGCAAGAATTATTGCGGTTTCAAGTGGTAAAGGTGGTGTTGGGAAAACTAATGTAACTGTCAATCTAGCGATTGCATTGGCAAAACTAGATAAGAAAGTAATTGTTATTGATGCTGATCTTGGTTTAGCAAATATTGACGTTGTTTTAGGGATTATCCCAAAATATAATTTATTGCATGTTTTAAAAGATGAAATGGAAATTTCTAATATAATTATGGAAGGGCCAGAAAATATTAGCCTTTTATCTGGTGGATCAGGGATTATCGATTTTGTTAATTTAACTGAAAACCAATTAGAAAAACTAATTGATAGTTTTCAATTTTTAAACAAAACCCATGATTACATATTAATTGACACTGGTGCAGGTATTAACAAGTCTGTACTATCATTTATTAACGCTGCTAGTGAAGTAGTTGTTGTTGTAACACCAGATCCAACTTCCATAACAGATTCATATGCCTTGTTAAAGAATATTGCTGATTATGAGAAAGATGTAAGCATTCTTGTAAACATGACAACTTCTAATGATGAAGCACATTCTGTCTTTAGAAAGATTTCTCTTGCTAGTAAAAAGTTTTTGGATATGGAATTAAATAATATTGGTTTCATTTATGATGATAATCATGTAACTAAAGCGGTAAGAATGCAAAAACCTTTTATGACTGAGTATCCAACTTGTTTGGCAAGTAAAGGTATAGAGCTATTGGCTTATAATTTAGACAATGATGAGAATAAAGAAACAAAGGTTAGTAGATTTTCAAGTTTCATCAACAATTTATTTACAAGAAAATAAAAGGTGGCAATATGAATGATTTATTAAATGTAATAAAAGTAAGAGATCAATTAATAATAACTGTTGAAAAAGATGATAGAAATGTTGATTTGAAAACATCTGTTATTGATGTTTCTCATAAGGATCAATTATTTAGAGTATATAATCCTATCTATAAAAATAGAATGCAGACTATGGTTATTGATAAAATATATAAATTTAGATATATTGATGATAAATCGGGTATATATACTTTTGATGGAAGGATTATTGATCGAATAAAGGAAAATCAAATTTTCATTCTCGTTGTTAAGTTTGAAGGTAATGTTGAAAAAAGTCAACGACGAGCTTTTTTTAGGATGGATGTCATAAAAAAGATTAGAATTAACCTACCTATGGACGAAAGAATTGATACGGCAGAAAAGCTAGAAAAGCTTAAAAAGCAAGTACAATTTTATCCAAAGGAAATTTTGTTAAAGGATATTAGTGGTGGAGGCTTCGGGTTTTTAACAAATCACACCTTCGCAGTTGGTGACATATTCTTAGCAGAAGTTAATTTAGATGGAACGATGATTGAAGTCATCGGAAAAGTTGTTAGAAAAAATAAGATATTAGATGATCAAAATGATTACAAATATTCTATTGGTGTTGAATTTAAGTGTTTAGATACTAAAACACGACGAGAGATTATTAACTATATTTTTAATAAACAAAGAGAATTAAGAAAAAAAGGATTGATATAAATGATAAAAGTATTAATTGTTGATGACTCAGCATTTATGAGAAAACTTATTAATGATATCATTTCTGAATCTAACCAATTAGAAGTAATTGGTAAAGTTAGAAATGGTAAAGAAGCCTTGGAGTTTATTAAAGATAAAAAACCAGATGTTATTACTATGGATGTTGAAATGCCAGTAATGAATGGAATAGAAGCTGTTGAAAAAATCATGCTTAATGAACCTGTCCCTGTGGTTATGTTAAGCGCTGTAACAAAAAAAGGAGCGGAAGCTACTTTAGCTGCTTTAGAAGCTGGTGCTGTTGATTTTATCACAAAACCGAAAAGTATTTTTAAAGTAAAAGATGATTCTGTGAAAGATGATATTATTGAAAAATTACTTATTGCATCAAAAGTCAATTTACAACAACAGAAGAAATATATTAAGCACCCAGTTCGTAAAAAGAAGTCTCCTAGAGAAGTAACGAGAACTGGAAATAAAATAAAGAAAATAATTGCTATTGGAACATCCACTGGTGGACCAAGAGCGTTACAAGAGGTGATTCCAAGAATACCAGGAGATATTAATGCGGCAATTTTAATTGTACAACATATGCCCCCTGGTTTTACTAAATCACTTTCTGATAGATTGGATTCAATGTCTGAAGTAACAGTAGTTGAATCATCAGGTAACGAAGAATTAATGCCAGGTACTGTCTATGTAGCACCCGGAGATCAACACTTAAAAGTAAGAAAATCTGGTAACAGTTATTATACTTATTTAGAAGATAGTGATTTAGTTTCTGGTCACAAGCCTTCTGTAGATGCCATGTTTGGATCGTTAAATGAAAACAACATTAGAGATGTAATAGGTGTTCTATTAACTGGTATGGGTAAAGACGGTGCACGAGAGTTGAAAAAATTGAAAGACAATAACAATTATACAATTGTTCAAGATGAAAAGAGTTGTGTCGTTTTTGGAATGCCTAAGAGCGCAATAAATATGAAAGCCGTTAATGAAGTAGTTGAATTAAGAAATATAGCCAATTCAATTATAAAAGCTATGGAGGTGTAAATTATGGATATGAATCAATATTTAGAGATCTTTATTGATGAATCAAAGGAACATTTACAGGAAATGAATCAAATTCTTCTGGATTTAGAGAAACAACCAGATAATCTAGAATTGCTTGATGCGATTTTTAGGATTGCTCATACCATTAAGGGTATGGCTGGAACAATGGGTTATACAAAAATTACTAATCTAACTCACAAAATGGAAAATGTAATGCATGAGATTCGTAGTGGTGATGTTGATGTAAAAGAGGAAATTGTTGACATTCTATTTGAATGCTTTGATGCACTAGAGGAATACGTTGAAAATCTAATAATGACTGGTGAAGAAGGTTCTCTTGATACCGACAATCTAATAAAGAAATTATCTATGGTATTAGAAGGTGAGCCTGTTGAAAAAATTGAAGAGGAAGTTAGTCAAACGGGTGATGTGGTTTCAGAAAATATTGTTAAATCAAATCATGAGTTTACAATAAAAATGGACGACATGTTAAAAAGTGTTGTTAATAAAGCTATGATGTCAGATGTTAATATATTTTTAATTGATGTTATATTAGATGAAAAATGCATGCTAAAAGCTGCTCGATCTTTTATTGTTTTTAATAAATTAGAGGATCTAGGTGAAATTATTGCTTCGGATCCAGAAGCTGAATTAATTGAAGATGAAAAGTTTGACTTAAATTTTCAGCTATTGTACTTAACTAAATTAGATGCTAAGACTTTATATAATGAAATTATGAATGTTTCAGAAATTAATGAGGTAATAATTGAAGCCGTTGAAGAAAAGTATGACATAGCATCAGATGATAAAGTAGAAACACTTAAAGATCAATCATCAACTTCGCAGGATACTACAACAAAAACAACTAAAACGAATATACGTAAAAACCAAGCTTCAAAAACTGTTAGAGTGGATATTGGTAGATTAGATAATCTAATGAATCTTGTAAGTGAATTGATAATTATTAAGACCCGGTTAGAAGATGAAGGTTTTCAACAGCAAAAAAATTCTAATGAAATGCATGAAACGATTGAGTACTTAGAGCGAATTACAACTAGTCTTCATGATGCTGTTATGAAGGTTCGAATGGTACCTGTAGAAAGAACATTCAATAGATTCCCGAGAATGGTCAGAGACTTATCAAAAGAGTTAGGTAAAGGAATTAATTTAATAATGAGCGGTGAGGATACAGAGGTTGACCGAACTGTAATAGATGAAATTGGAGATCCTTTAATTCATTTAATTAGAAACTCATTAGACCATGGTATTGAATCCATTGAAGATCGTGTAGCTAAAGGAAAACCCGAGGAAGGAACAGTTAATTTACGTGCTTATCCTGATGGGAATACAGTTGTTATTGAAGTAGAAGATGATGGAAAAGGTATTGATAGCGAAAAAATTAAGGATAAAGCTGTAAGTAATGGTCTACTCACAAGAGAAGAAGCTGATAATTTATCTAAAAAAGAAGCTATTAACCTATTATTTAGAGCCGGTTTTTCAACTGTAGATGTAGTGACAGATCTATCCGGTAGAGGTGTAGGATTAGATGTAGTGAAATCAAAGATTGAATCATTGAATGGTACAGTGGAAGTAGATTCTACTGTTGGTCAGGGTAGTAAATTTACAATTAGATTACCATTAACTCTTGCAATTATTCAAGCGTTAATGATTGAGTTGAATAAAGAAAAATATGCTATTCCTTTAAACAACATTAAAGAAATTTCTACGATTAATTCAGAAAACATATCTATGATTCAGGACCAAGAAGTTGTCTTATATCGAGAAAAAACATTACCACTTATTCGACTGGGTGATGTATTAGATGTAGAAGATTATGAAAAGAAAACAGGTGAAATGCTTGTTGTTATAATTAAAAAAGGTGATTTAGAAGCAGGTGTTATTGTCGATAAACTTGTTGGGCAGCAAGAGATTGTTATTAAATCATTAGGTAAGTTCTTAAAAGGTATAAATGTTATTGCGGGAGCTACTATTTTAGGTAATGGTGGAGTTGCATTAATTATTGACTCAAATCAGTTGTTTTAAGGAGGAAATAGTATGGCCGAAGTAAAAGAATATGTTGTTTTCAAAATTGAAAAAGAGTTCTATGGTATAGATATAAAATATGTAGAGAACATTGAAAAACCACAGTTAATAACAAGAGTGCCTTATGCTGAAAATTATATTAAAGGTGTAATAAATTTAAGAGGGAATGTAATTCCCGTTGTAGATGTACGAAAAAGATTCTTATTGGAAAAAAAAGAAATTACCAATGATTCAAGAATCATAGTTATAAGTTATGAAGGTGATCGTATTGGATTAATTGTGGATTCGTCTTCTGAAGTTGTTCAATTTGAATCCGATGTAATTGAAAAAGCGCCAAAAATCGGTGATTCAGTTAAAGATGACTTTGTAAAAGAGGTAGGAAAAGAAGAGAATAGAATTATTATGTTATTAGATATTAAAAAGATCCTTAATATAAATGACCAAGAAAATGCGTAGGTGAGAAAAATGACACGATCTGTAGAGTCTTTAAATAGTTCAATTATTGATGTTTTAAAAGAAATAGGAAATATAGGTGCGGGTAATGCAGCAACTTCCTTGGCCAAAATGTTAAATAAAAAAGTTGACATGGAAGTTCCTCAAGTTAAGATATTAGAATTCGCCGATGTACCTAAGTTAATTGGTGGGGAAGAAAGTTTAGTAACCGGTGTTTATTTTAACTTAGAAGGAGATTTAACAGGATCATTTCTCTTTCTATTAGATGAAGAATCTGCTTTAGGGCTACTGAATCTTATGATGCCTATGGAGTTTAAAGAATTTGATGAGATGAGTAATTCAGCATTAATGGAAGTGGGGAATATTCTTTCTGGCGCTTATATTTCATCATTAGCTGCTTTAACAAATTTAAATATTAGCATATCTGTACCTTCGATTAGTTATGATATGGCTGGTGCAATTCTAAGTGTTCCGGCGATACAGTTTGGTATGGTAAGTGATCAAGTCTTAATTGTTGAAAATGAGTTTTTTGATGATGATAAAGATGATATGATCAGTGGCTATTTTCTATTAGTACCAGATTTAGAATCTTATGACGTTCTGCTAAAAAGTTTAGGCATATAAGGAGTTTATATTATGGGAGAAATAATAAAAGTAGGTATGGCAGATTTTAAGGTAACAGAGTTTCCTAATCAGCTAACCACTTTAGGATTAGGGTCATGCGTTGGTATCTGTTTATATGACAAAAAAGAAAAAAATATTGGTATGGCTCATATAATGTTACCATCGAGTAAAGATATTCGTAACAACAAGAATAAATATAAATTTGCTGACACTTGCTTAGCGTTAATGATTGAAGATCTTAAAAAAAATGGATCTAACCCAAGAAATTTAAATGCAAAAATTGCTGGTGGCGCTAAAATGTTTAATTTTAGTTCCAAAAATGATAGTATGAATGTAGGGAAAAGAAATGCTGAAGCAGTACGGAGTTTATTAAAACAGTTGAATATTAGAATTATTGCTGATGATTGTGGTGGTACTTTTGGACGAACCATTACATTTAATTCAGAAAATGGAGATTTAAAAGTAAAAACAATAGGTCATGGAACAGAAATAATCTAAGGAGTTTAATATGGTTAGTAAAAATCTTTGGGTAGAATATAAAGAAAATGGTAGCAGAGAAGCAAAAGATGCATTAATTGTTGAATATGTGAGTCTAGTTAAAATTATTGCTGGAAGATTATTTACTAAGTATAAGGGAAATGTAAGTTTCGATGATCTTGTTGGTTATGGGGTTATTGGCTTAATTGATGCAGTTGAAAAATATGATCATAAGCGTAAAGTTAAGTTCAGAACATATGCAAATATAAGAATTCGTGGTGCAATTATTGATCAATTAAGAGCTATTGATTGGGTCCCACGAAGTATACGATCTAAATACAAGGCTTATGAACGGGCTATCAAAGATTTACAAAGTTATCATGGTGATCAGATAACAGAAAAAATGATTGCAGAAAAAATGGATTTTACTATTGAAGAATATAGAGAGTTTTTAGAAGAAATTTCAATATATTCTGTCTATTCCCTTGATAAAAAATTTAGTGACTCTATTCATTTTGATGTTGAATCAGATTATATTGATTTTCAGCCAGAAAGTGCAATGGATAAGAAAGAATTGATTAAGGAATTAACGGAAGCTGTCGATACATTAAATGAAAGGGAGAAAAAAATTATCCAGTTATACTACTATTCTGAGTTGACTTATAAAGAAATGTCAAAAATATTAGATATTACTGAATCCAGAATCTCTCAGTTACATACAGAAATAATTGCTAAATTGAAGGGGAAATTAGATTAATAGGAGTATATTATGACAGTTGATGAGAAAGCAAAGGAAGTAAATGGTGAAATTTCAAAGTTCGCATTAGACATCGAGATTGCTAGTGACTATTACTCAGCTTATTTAATTATCGAGATTTTTGATGAAGAAGCTTCAATTACACGGAAAGATATTGAAGATTTTTTAGTAGAAAAAAATATTGTCAATGGTATTGATTATAGCGTTATTGATAAAATTATAGATAAGCATGAGCAAGGAAAATATCTTATAGCTAAGGGAAAAGAACATGTGAATGGTAAAGATGCAGAAATTGAGTATAGATTTGATACTGATTCAAGTCTTCATCCAGAAGTTAACGAAGACGGAAGTGTTAATTTTAAAAAGATAAATTTATTAAAACAAGTAAAAAAAGATCAGTTATTAGCGGTTAAAAAGCCTAGTACTGAAGGAAAAAAAGGTGCTACAGTTACTGGGAAGGAAATTTTCCCCAAAAAAGGAAAAGATAAGAATTTCAAGATTGGCAAAGGTATTGCTCTGAGTGATGATGGATTATCTATTCACTCAGAATATGATGGTGCTATAAGTTTTTTAAATGGAAAAGTTAGTATTGATGAGATTTTAGAACTACCAGATGGTGTAGGGGTTAATACTGGTAACATTGATTTTCCTGGTAAAGTACTCGTACGTGGCACAGTAGATACTGGTTATACAATTAAAGCGACAGAAGATATTATTGTAGATGGTATAGTAGAAGGTGCTACATTAATAAGTAATGCTAATATTGAGATTACTAAAGGGGTACAAGGAAATGATCATGCGGTAATAAAATGTCCTGGCGCTTTGAAGTGTGGTTTTATTAATGGTTCCCATGTAGATGTTGGTGGTGACATCAATGTAGATATTATCATGCATTCGGAAGTCTTCTCTAATGGTAAGGTAATCGCACAAGGTAAGAAAGGAACAGTTGTTGGCGGTACCTATTCAATAAAAAAAGGTGTAGAAGCAAAAATAATAGGTTCCGAAATGGGGACGATCACTAATATAAAAGTAGGCATTGATAATGAGTTGTTATCAAAGTATAAAAAGGCAACAGAAGATCAAAAGAAATATGGCGATGAGTTTAGAGAATTAGTTAAAAATGAAAAAACCGTCAAGAAAAAAATAAATGAAGGTAATAGGAATAAGTTTATGCTCGTTCAATATCGAGAGATTTTAGAAAGAATGAAGGATATTAAACCAATAATTGATCAATCGAAAAAAGATATTAAAGAAATCAGAAGTAAGTTTGCTGATTTAAAAGGTGCATCTGTTAAAGCAAAATTATTTTACCCAGGTGTTAAAATTAATATTACTAATACCTATTATAATGTAAAGCAAGAGATTAAAAATGCTGAAATTGTTAAGCAGGGTGGGGAAATTAAGATTATAGGAAGTTAATGGTGATTATTATGTCTATTAGACCAATTGATATGCAAACTTTATTACCTAGGTTACAAATGATGAAAGCGGCTAGCGAATTGGAGATTAATAAGCATAATAACGATTTAACGGACCTAGAAAAGGAAACAAAACAATTATCTGAAGAAAAGGCAAACAAAGTTTTAAAGTCTGATCGGAAAGAAACGGATAAATTAAAAAATGATACATCTGGAAAAAAAGAACAACAAAAAAGAAAATTTAAAAAGAAAGATGAAGCGCGTGAAAAAGAGGCTGAAAAAGAGCTTTCTAATAAGGGCAGGCGCTTTGATATGAAAGTGTAGGTTAATTGTGTTTTTGATGAGTATTATATTAGGTTTACTAATAGTAATTATCTCAATTTTATTAATAAAGAATGAATTAAAGAAATCACTGGATTTGAAAGTTTCAAAATTAGGTGATTTTTCTGATGTAGAAAAAAGAAAAATTATTGAAGTAATTGAAGAGTTAGAAGACGAAATTAACAATTTAAACAATGCATTTTATGATATTGTGAATGATCTCGAAGGAAAATATAGTATTCATGAAAAACAAATTGAACTTTTAGAAGAAAAATTAGAAGGAATACAGAAGAATCAGCAATCCGATTTTTCCGAAAAAGAGATTAAAAATTTAAAAAAAGAACTCTATGAAGAAAAAGAAATGTTGGAAGATTCTTCTATTCGTAGTCAAGCAATTAAAATGAGAAGTGAAAATATGTCAATTAGAGATATAGCCAAAACTTTAAATATAGGGGTTGGCGAATTAAAATTATTGCTAAATATTAATAAAAATTCTAATTGATATTTTTTATAGATATGTTATAATACAATAGTGTAAAAAATAATCACCCGTTATTATTTATTTTATGGTGCTAATGTAAATTAGTTTAAAATAGAGAAGACGTAGCGGGGCAGTCAAAACTATGGAGGTGTTTTACGTGGATGTATCAATGAGAGATTTATTAGAAGCTGGTGTTCACTTCGGTCACAAGACTAGAAGATGGAACCCAAAAATGAAACAATATATATTTACTGAAAGAAGTGGAATATATATTATTGATTTACAACAAACAGTTAGGTTATTAGATGAGGCTTATGAATTTGTAAAGTCTGTTGCTGCTGATGGCGGAAAAGTTTTATTCGTTGGAACAAAGAAGCAAGCAAAAGAATCAATTAAGCAAAGTGCAGAAAAAGCAGGCGCTTTTTATGTTAACCACAGATGGTTAGGTGGAATGCTTACAAATTACAAGACTATTTCTAAACGTATTGATTTGTTAGATGAAATTGATAAGATGGAAAAAGATGGAACATTTGAAATGTTACCTAAAAAGGAAGTTATAGATTTAAATAAACAACGAGAAAAGCTAGAAAGAAATCTTGGTGGAATCCGAGGCATGAATGGATTACCAGATGTATTAGTTGTAGTTGACATTAACCAAGAAATAAACGCTGTTTTAGAAGCTAAAAAGTTAAATATCCCTGTTGTAGCGTTAATAGATACAAACTGTGATCCGGATGATGTAGATTTTGTTATTCCAGGAAATGACGATGCCATTAGAACAGTAAAATTAATTACAGATACTATGGCTCAGGCAGTTATAGAAGGTCGTCAGGGTGCTGATTCTGACACAACAGAAGCATAATTATAGGAGGATATGAATGAGTTTAGCTAAAAAAATAAAAGAATTAAGAGAAGTGACTTCAGCTGGTATGTTAGATTGTAAAAAAGCTTTAACAGAAGCTGATGGCGATATTGAAAAAGCAAAAGAAATTTTAAGAGAAAAAGGTTTAGCAAATGCTGCAAAAAAAGCAGGTAGAATTGCTACTGAAGGTGTTGTAGTTTCTTATATTCATGGTGCTAGAATTGGATCTTTAGTTGAAATTAATAGTGAAACTGATTTTGTTTCTAAAAATGATAAGTTTAAAGATTTTGCTAATGACATTGCTATGCAAGTAGCAGCTTCTGCGCCTAAATATGTAAAAAGAGATGAAGTGCCTGAAGAAGTTGTAAATGCGGAAAAAGAAATTTTAACAACTCAAGCACTTAATGAAGGAAAGCCTGAGCATATCGTTGAAAAAATGGTAGAAGGGCGTATAGATAAATTCTTTGGTAAAATTTGTTTATTAGAGCAACCTTTTATTAAGGATACTGATATAACAATCGAAGAATTACTTCAAAAAACAATTGCACAAATTGGAGAAAACATCTCTATTAGACGATTCTCTAGATTTGAAGTTGGAGAAGGTTTAGAAAAGAAAGAAGAAAACTTCGCTGAAGAGGTTGCAAGTCAGTTATAGAAAAATTGAGAGAACACATTTGTGTTCTCTTTTTTTGAATTTGAGGAGGAGCAATGAGTAATCATACGTATAAAAGGATATTAATTAAAATCTCTGGCGGTGCATTAGCTAAAGAAATTGGTTTTGGTATTGATAACACTAAACTTGAAAAAATAGCAGAAGAGATTTTAAAGCTGTCAAAAGAAAATATCGAAATAGCAATTGTAATAGGTGGTGGCAATTTTTGGAGAGGTCGCTCAACAAATGACATGGACAAATCAACAGCTGATTATATGGGTATGCTTGCAACAACTATTAATGCTTTGGCATTACAAGATTACATTGAAAACCACGTTAATTTAGAAACAAGAGTTATGAGTGCTATTGATATGAAAGAAATTGCAGAACCTTATATCAAACGGAAAGCCGTTAGACACTTAGAAAAAGGACGCGTTGTTATTTTCGCCGCCGGCACAGGCAATCCATTTTTTACGACTGATACTGCTGCTGCTCTTAGAGCGGCTGAAATTGATGCAGATGTAATTTTACTAGCTAAAAATATTGATGGTGTTTATGATTCCGATCCAAAAATTAACAAAAATGCTAAAAAATATGATACAATTAGTTATAAGAAGTTAATTAGTCAAGAGTTAGGTGTTATGGATGCTACTGCGGTGACTATGTGTAAAGAGAATCATATACCAATTCTTGTATTTGATTTAAACCAGCCCTTTAGCATATCTAAATCATGTTTTGGCGAAGAAGTAGGAACAATTATCGAGGAGGAGTAGTATGAGATTTGAAGTACATGACGAAATGGAAGAAAGAATGAAGAAGACAATCCATGTTTTAAAATCTGAGTTTGCATCTGTTAGAACAGGAAAAGCATCTGCTCAGGTATTAGATAGTATATACGTGGATTATTATGGAGCTAGAACACCACTAAACCAAATGGCATCAATATCTGCGCCGGAAGCAAGAACATTAATGGTGAAACCTTTTGATAAAAATGTCCTTGGAGATATTGAAAAAGCATTGTTGAAATCAGATTTAGGTATTAACCCAAATAATGACGGGGATAAAATTATTTTAAATTTTCCTATGTTAACGGAAGAGAGTAGAGTAGAGTTTACAAAGACGGTTAAGAATTATGCCGAAGAAGCAAAAATTGCACTTAGAAATGAACGACATGATGCAATTGATGAGCTTAAAAAGATGGAAAAAAAGAGCGAAATTACTGAAGATGATTTGAGAAAATCTTTAGATGAAGTTCAGAAGATCATTGATCAATACAATAAGAAGATAGATGAATTAACTGAGAAAAAGATTAAGGATATTATGACAGTATAAGTATATACCCTCCCTTTGGAGGGTTTATTTTTAGAGGAGATAAAAATGGGTGAAAAAACTTTACCAAGACATGTTGCTTTTATAATGGATGGTAATGGTCGATGGGCTAAAAAAAGATTTTTACCAAGAATTGCTGGACACAAAGCAGGTGTAGATTCGCTAAAAAGGGTTATTCGTTACAGTTCAGAGAAAGGTATAAAATATGTAACTGTTTATGCATTTTCTACAGAAAATTGGCAGCGGCCTGAAAGTGAAGTGAAAGGAATTTTAGAACTTCTAGTAACAGCAATGAATAAAGAGTTTGATGAATTAATTGCAAATGACGTAAAAATTAAGATGTTAGGAATTGAAGAAACGTTGCCAGATAGAGTAAGAAAAGCTTTTAATGAAGCTGAGGAAAAAACAAAGGATAATAATGGCTTACAGTTTAACATTGCCTTTAATTACGGTTCAAGAAAAGAAATTATTCATTCAGTTAAAGAAATAGCTAAATTGATTGATTCAAAAACTATTGGAATAGATGAAATAGATGAGCAATTATTTGAAAGTTTTTTATATACTAAGGATATTCCAGATCCAGATTTAGTTATTAGAACCAGTGGAGAAGTTAGATTAAGTAATTTTTTATTGTGGCAGATTTCTTATTCAGAGTTATATTTTACAGATACTTATTGGCCAGATTTTGATGAAAAATCTTATCAAAAGGCTTTGGATGAATACAGTAATAGAAAACGAAGATTTGGTAGTCTTAAGGAGTGATCAGATGCTTAAGCGTATTATTACAGGATTAATTGCATTGCCTATTTTTGTGTTTTTTGTTTTACAAGGTGGATTATACATATTTGTATTAACTTTTTTTGTAGCTACTATTGGCTTATATGAGTTTTATGAAGCACTGAAACATAAAAATATTAAATCAATCAATTGGTTAGGTTATTTAAGTGTTTTATTAATTGTTGTTGGGATTCACTTTCAATTTCAAGGGCTTTATTTTTTGAGTTTATTGTATATTACTAGTTTAGTATTATTGATTTTTAATCTTTTTTCAAAAAAAGATCATTTAGTAGAGAGTGCTGTTACAGTGCTGGGTATTATCTATGTTGGCATTGGATTTTCACACTTCTTATTACTAGATCAATTAGAGTTACCACTACTATTATTTGTACCATTTTTGATTAGTTGGGGAACGGATACATTTGCATACTTTACTGGAAAATTTTTCGGCCGAAAGAAACTGTTTCCCCGTGTCAGTCCAAAGAAAACAATTGAAGGAGCTATTGGTGGGATTATTGGCTCTGTATTGATTAATTATATTTTTGTTTATTTTTTTCTCAAAGAAATTTTAGCTGTTATCATCATAATAAGTTTTTTTGGATCAGTTTTATCCCAAGTTGGGGATTTAGTGGCTTCAAAAATTAAAAGGACATGTAATATAAAAGATTTTGGTTATTTACTGCCTGGACATGGTGGAATTTTAGATCGTTTTGATAGTTCATTAGTAACCATTCCATTCGTATATTATTGTGTATATATATTCATAAATTTAGTTTAATTTTAATAAAGGGGTTTCAATGAAAAAAATAACAATTTTAGGTTCAACAGGGTCTATAGGAACACAAATTAGAAATCGTAAAGGAGTTTCCAAATAATTTTGAAATTCAAGGCTTATCATGTAATAAAAACATAGATTTATTAGAGAAACAAATTATTCAATTTAAGCCGAAGTATGTTTGTGTAATGGATAAAGAAGCTGCAAAAGAATTAGAAGCAAGGATTTTACCTGATATTATAGTTTATACTGGGTTAGATGGATTGATTAATATAGCTACAGAATCGAAATGTGATATTTTACTTACAGCTGTTGTTGGTAGTATTGGTTTATTGCCAACCTATGAAGCCATAAAAAAAGGGATTGATATAGCATTAGCGAATAAAGAAACCTTAGTTACGGCAGGAAAAATAATTATGGCGGAAGCTAAGAAATCTGGAAGTAAAATATTACCTGTTGATTCAGAACACAGTGCAATATTTCAATGTCTTCAAGGCAACGAAAAAAACACTGTAGAGAAAATAATTTTAACGGCATCTGGTGGGGCATTTTTAGATACGCCAATAGATGCATTAAATTCAGTTAAACCTTTAGATGCATTAAAGCATCCGAACTGGGAAATGGGTAAGAAGATTACAATTGATTCGGCAACCATGATGAATAAGGGTTTAGAGGTAATCGAAGCTAAATGGTTGTTTGATTTAAGCATTGATCAAATAGAAGTTGTGATTCATCCTGAGAGTATCATTCACTCCATGGTTCAGTATCAGGACCGTTCAGTTATTGCTCAAATGGGATTGCCAGATATGAAGTTACCAATTTTGTATGCTTTGAATTATCCTAAGAGAGTTAAAACCAATTACGAGGCTTTAGACTTAACAAAAGTTGGTCGATTGAATTTCATGACACCAGATTTAAAAAAGTTTAAAGCATTATCTTTAGCTTATGAAAGTATAAAAATTGGTCATACAATGCCTGTAGTACTTAATACGGCAAATGAAATATATGTTCAGAAATTTTTAGAAAACGAAATCGAGTTTTTAGAGATTGCTGAATCTGTAGAGAAAGAAATGAAGAATCATGATATAATTAAGAATCCAACAATAGAAGAGATTATTAGAATTGAAAATGAAATGAGAGAAAGATTAATTTGAGGTGAAATAGATGTTAACAGCAATTAGTTTTATATTTGTCTTTGGTATGATTGTATTTTTTCATGAATTGGGCCATTTTTTAGTAGCTAAAAAAAATGATGTAACAGTTCATGAATTCTCATTAGGTATGGGACCTAAAATTATTACGAAACAAGGGAAAGAAACATTATATGCATTAAGAGTTTTTCCAATAGGCGGCTATGTCCGCATGGAGGGAGAAGATGAAGAATCAGATTTGAAAGGTAGTTTTTCAAATAAAAAACCATTGCAGCGGTTATCAATAATTACTGCTGGACCCATTATGAATTTTTTACTTGCAATTGTTTTATTTGCGGTAATATTCACAGCCGTTGGCATTCCAACGACAGAAATAGCTGATTTTAGTGAGAATTCTCCTGCTTATGCATCAGGCTTGTCAGTAGGCGATGAAATTGTTGCAATTGATGGGACTAAAATTAACTCATGGGAGAATGTACAAAGAACCATTAGTTCAGGAAGTGGTGAACTGAAAATCACAGTCCAACGGAGTGGAGAAACCATTGAAAAAGTAATTCAGCCTGTAATTGAAGAAGAAACAGGCCGGCGAATTATTGGTATTGCGCCAGATTTTACGAAGAATCCTCTTAAAGTTGCAGGACATTCTGTTTATCAAGTAGGATTTTTAACAAAAGAGATATTTAAATTTTTTGCAAGATTACCCTTTGGTGGTATGTCTGAAGGTGAAGTTGTTGGACCAGTAGGCATTGTTAGCCTTGTTGGAGAAGCAGCTGAACGAAGTTTTTTCGATGTATTGTTTTTAGCGGCTTATATTTCAATTAACTTGGGAATTGTTAATTTACTACCAATTCCAGCCCTTGATGGTGGCCGTGTTGTATTTATACTTGTTGAAATAGTAAGAGGGAAACCTGTCGACCCAGATAAGGAAGGTTTTGTTCATTTAGTTGGTTTTGTTATATTGCTATCGTTAATGGTATTATTAGTGTTTAATGATGTAAAAGAGCTGTTATAATGGATATTTTAAAGCGCAGGGAGACAAAAGGTGTCCGAGTCGGACCATTTATCATTGGCGCAGGAAATCCTATTAGAATCCAATCTATGACGACTACTCGGCCATCAGATTTAGAAGCTACTTTAAATCAAATTGCTGACTTAGAAGCGGAAGGTTGCGAAATTATAAGAGTGGCTGTACCAACTTTGGAAGACGCTAGAGCTTTAAAAATCATAAAAAAGAGAATTAAGATACCTTTGGTAGCAGATATTCATTTTGATTATCAATTAGCTATTGAGTCTATTAGAAGCGGTGTAGATAAATTACGAATAAATCCAGGAAATATTGGTAATGAAGAAAAAATAAAAGCAGTTGTAGAAGAAGCAAAAAAACATGATGTGCCGATTAGAATAGGCGTTAATGCAGGCTCTTTAGAAAAAAATATCTTAGAAAAGTATGGCCATCCAACGCCAGAAGCTATTGTTGAAAGTGCTATGAAGCATATTCAGATTTTGGAAGCGTTAGATTTTTATGAAATAATTGTATCTTTAAAGAGCTCTGATGTTTTAGAGACTTTAAGAGCCTATGATTTATTATCCAAAAAAGTAAATTATCCATTGCATATCGGGATTACAGAAGCTGGAACAAAATTTGGTGGTACAATTAAATCTTCTGTTGGCATTGGTAGTCTATTGGTTCTAGGATTAGGGGATACTTTACGTGTATCTTTAACTGGAAATCCAGTAGAAGAAATTCGTGTCGCAAAGGGAATTTTAAAATCCCTTAACTTAAGAAGCTTTGGCATTAATATTATTTCTTGTCCGACTTGCGGGAGATGTAACATTGATTTAGATAGAATTGCCACGGTAATCGAAAAGAAATTAGCAACGATAGACAAAAATATTACTGTTGCAATTATGGGATGTGCCGTTAATGGACCTGGAGAAGCAAAAGAAGCTGACTTAGGTATCGCAGGTGGCAGAAATGAAGCTGTATTATTCAAAAAAGGCAAAATCATTAGGAAAATACCTGAAAGTCAGATTATTGAAGAATTAATAAAGGAAATTGAGGCAATCGATGAATAATTTTAAGACGATTATAAGCAATTACTTTGAAGAGGGTTTAGTAGATATTGAAAAAATTGAATACAGTAAATCAAATAGACAATTAGATCTTGTACTAGCAGTACATGCATTCTATTTTAGTGATAAATTTGATCAGTTAAAAAAACAAATTAAAAAAGATTTGTTTTTTTTAAATGAAATTAGTATAAGAAAAGTATATAAAACTGAGATAGAAGATGAGAATGTTAAAAAGTTTATCGTTAAATATATCAATAAAATTATTAGTTATCGGGAGAAAATAACGAGCCGTATGTTGTCGGCACTTATTAGTGCTGATAAGAACTTCGTTGATGAAATATTGACCTTTAAGGTTCATAATAAAATTACATGTAATAAGATGCAAGAACAACGGATTGATTACTACATTTCCGACTTATTAAAAAATGAGTTTAATTTAGATATAAAGGTAAAAATACACTTTGAAAGTAATCAAGAAAAAATGGAAGACTTTGTAGAAAATCGAACAGTAGAAGTCAATGGTATGCTTGAAAAGATGCGATCAGAACGAGAAAAGATCCGCAAAAGTATGGGAAGTAAAACTTCTAAAAAAGAGGCTAATAAGTCAGGTCAAATATATAAGAGTAAGATTAAAAGAAATTTCATTAAGATTAATGACATTCTTGAAGAAGGAGAAGTTGTTGCTATTAAAGGAAAAGTCTTTAATATTGATTCAAGAGAGTTAAGAGGCGGGAAAGTTCTTATTATGTTTTCTGTTACGGATTTAACATCATCTATTGGTGTAAAAATATTTGCTACACCTAATACTGCTGAAAGAATTCTTGCAGAAGTATCGAAAGGTGAATGGTATGGATTCGAAGGAAATATTCGTTATGACAAGTTTGATAAAGAACTTGTTATCTTTGCAAATAAAATAAATTATTCTGAAAGAAGAGATCCTAAAATAAGAGAAGATGATAGTAAAGAAAAAAGAGTGGAATTACACTTACATACAAAAATGAGTGCTATGGATGGGGTAAGTGATGTTTCAGCTTTAATTAAACGTGCCCATCATTGGGGACATAAGGGGATAGCGATAACTGATCATGGTGTATTACAGGCTTTTCCGGAAGCTATGGATTCTAAACCTGATGACTTTAAAATCATCTATGGTGTAGAAGGCTATCTATACAATGATAATACTAATTTAGTTATTAATCCTAATGCAGGTGATTTGAACCAAGAGTTTGTTATTTTTGATATTGAAACAACAGGTCTTAATAAACAGAGGGACTCAATAACTGAAATAGGCGCAGTAATGATTCGAAACAAGCAAATTATTAAACGGTACACAAGTCTCGTTAAACCTGAAAAGAAAATACCAGCAAATGTTGTTGAGTTAACTGGTATTACGAATCAAATGGTTGAGAATGAACGTAAAATTGATGAAGTTTTACCTGAATTCTTAGCTTTCATTGGTGATAGACCTTTAGTGGCTCACAATGCAACTTTTGATATTGCGTTTATTGACCGTGAAGCGAAACGTATGTCTTTATCATTTAATCCAACGATTCTTGATACAATGACTTTAAGTAAGATGTTAATCAAAAAGATTAAACGTTTCCGGTTAAAAACTGTTGCACGACATTTAAAAGTTAATTTAGAAGGACATCACCGTGCAGTAAATGATGCCGCAGCCACGGCACTTATATTTATTAAATTGCTAAAACGTTTGGTCAAGAAGAACGTCTCTACTCTAGAAGAAATTAATGATTTAGCTATGAAAGAGATGGATTATAAGACGTACAACACCTATCATGTTATTATTTTAGCGAAAAATTATGTTGGTTTAAAAAATCTATATAAACTGGTTTCAAAATCAAATATTGATACGTATTATAAACAACCAAGAATTTCCAAGAAAGTGTTAGATGATTTAAGAGAGGGTTTATTAGTAGGATCAGCATGTGAAGCAGGTGAACTTTTCAGAGCAATTATTGATAATAAATCAGAAAATGAAATAAGAGATATTGCTAGTTTCTACGACTATTTAGAAGTTCAGCCTTTAGGCAATAATCAATTTTTATTAGATAAGAACATTGTTGAAAGTGAAATGGATTTACAAGATATTAATAAAAAGATTATTAATTTAGGTTTAGAGTTTAACAAATTAGTTGTTGCCACTGGAGATGTCCATTTTTTAGATCCTAATGATAAAATCTATCGGGAAATTCTCATGACTGGTAAAGGCTTTAAAGATGCTAGTAATCAACCACCACTTTATCTAAAAACAACAAATGAAATGTTATCTGATTTCAGTTATTTAGCGGATGATTTAGCGAAGGATTTAGTTATTAATAATCCAAATAAGATTTTAGATATGGTTGAAGATATTTTGCCTATTCCAAATGGTACGTTTCCGCCATCTTTTGAAGGTTCTGACGAGGAGTTACGTGAGATGTGTTTTAATAAAGCCAAGTCTATCTATGGTGAGGATTTGCCTGATATTGTAAAGGATAGGTTAGAGGTTGAACTGTCTTCAATAATTGATAATGGCTACTCAGTCATGTATATTATTGCTCAGAAACTAGTGGACAAATCCATGGAAGATGGTTATTTAGTTGGTTCGAGAGGTTCTGTTGGCTCTTCTTTTGCAGCAACCATGTCAAATATTACAGAGGTTAATCCATTACCACCGCACTATGTATGTACAAAATGTAAAAATTCAGAGTTTAACTTGGAAGGTATATATGGGTCTGGTGTTGACTTACCAGATAAAGAATGCCCTGAATGTAATATACCTTATAAAAAAGATGGACATGATATACCCTTTGAGGTTTTCTTAGGCTTTGGTGGTGGAAAAGAACCTGATATTGATCTTAACTTTGCTGGTGTATATCAAGCAGAGGCGCATAAATATACAGAAGAATTGTTTGGTGAAGGAAAGACTTTTAAAGCCGGTACTATTGGCACTATTGCAGATAAAACTGCCTTTGGTTATGTAGCAAACTATTTTGAAGAAAATGAGATTACCGTTCGGAAAAAAGAAATCGAGAGGTTATCCCAAGGCTGTACTGGGGTAAAAAGAACTACCGGACAGCATCCAGGAGGGATTATGGTTGTTCCACAAGACATGGACATCTATGATTTTTGTCCAATTCAATACCCGGCTAATGATACAGAATCTGATGTTATTACAACACATTTTGATTACCATTCAATTAGTGGTCGTTTATTGAAACTTGATATTTTAGGACATGATGTACCTACGATGATTAAGGAACTTGAAGATTTGACAGGTGTAAATATAGATGATGTGGCTTTAGATGATAAAAAAACCATGAGTATTTTTACAAGTACGAAGCATTTAAGTATTATTGATGATTCTTATGGTATAAAAACTGGCAGTTTAGGTATTCCAGAATTTGGCACAACATTTGTTAGACAGATGTTAGAGGATACTCAACCAAAGACTTTTTCGGATTTAGTAAGAATTTCAGGATTGTCTCATGGTACAGACGTATGGTTAAACAATGCTCAAGATTTGGTTCGCCAAGGGGTTGTAAAAATAAACGAAGTTATTTCAACCAGAGATGATATTATGAATTATTTAATTTATAATGATCTGCCATCAAAAGAAGCCTTTGTGATCATGGAGGGGGTTCGAAAGGGAAAAGGATTAAAGGATGATCAGTTAGCCCTTATGAAAGAACATAATATCCCAGAGTGGTATATTCAATCTTGTCAGAAAATAAAGTACATGTTTCCAAAAGCACATGCAGTAGCATATGTTATGATGTCCTTTAGAATTGCTTATTTTAAGGTTTATCATCCGTTGGCTTTTTATGCGACTTTCTTTAGTAGTAAAGTAGGAGATTTCGATGCACAAACAATTTGCTTAGGACCAGAAGTCATTGCAAAAAAGATGAATGAACTAAAACAATTAGATCGAATGACCAAAAAAGAAGGCGACCAATATATGATTTATGAAATTGCTTCTGAAATGTATGCAAGAGGGTTTAAGTTTAAAAAAGTAGACATATATAAATCCCATCATGATAAATTCTTAATAGAAGATGGTCAGTTATTACCACCAATTAACTCAATTGATGGTGTTGGGCAAAATGCAGCTGTTAGTTTATATGAAGCGAGAGAAAATGGCGAATTTATATCTATACAAGATTTGAGTGATCGAACGAAGTTAACATCGACTAGTATAGATGCATTAAAAGAGCATGGGAGTTTAGGGAACTTACCAGAATTAAACCAATTATCCATGTTCTGATTTGATTTATTTATTAAATCGTGGTACAATTAACGTAGTGTGAATTTAAGTGGTTGAAAGTGGGGTTTTCCCGCTTTTTGTCATTTTAAATAGAGAAGAAAAGTTAAAAAAAGAGGTGATTAAAATGTCAAGAAAAATAATAGATGTTGTTAAAAAAACAGCTAAAAATTATTTAGACGAAAATGAATTAGAATTAGTAAAAGTGGATTTTGTAAAAGAAGGACCCCATCGGTATTTAAGAGTTTTATTAGACAAAGAAGGTGGCATTGCATTAAAAGATTGTCAAGAGTTTAGTCGATTTTTAAACAAAAACTTAAATGACAATATTATCAATGATAAATATTTCTTAGAAGTGAGCTCTCCTGGTGTTGAACGAGAGCTTTATAATGAAAAAGATTATCAAAAGTTTATCGGTGATACTGTTGATATTAGTTTGTATACGACAATCAAAGGTAGAAAGAAAGTTACAGGCACTTTAAAAGGATTCACAGACTCGGTATTTCAAATTGATATTAAGGGTGAAGACGAATATATTGAATTGCCACGTAACAAAGTTTCTAAGATCAATTTACATATGGATTTTTAATAAGGAGGTATTGAAAAAATGAGCTCGGAAATAATTGAAATTTTAAATCAAATTGAACGGGATAAAGGGATAAAAAAAGAACTAATAGTAGAAGCTATAGTAGCAGCTTTAGAATCTGCGTATAAAAAGAATTACAATATGACAAAAAATAGTGTGAGAGTAGATTTCGATATAGAAACAGGTGATGTTAAAGTATTTTCGCTATTACACATTGTTGAAGAACCAATTGAAGTAAATGATATTACTATGGAAGAGGCCAAAGAGTTTCCTGGCAGTCATGAATTAGGCGATATTATTGAGGAAGAAGTAACACCAAAAGACTTTGGTCGAATTGCAGCACAAAATGCAAGACAAGTTATTATTCAGAGAATAAAAGAGGAAGAAAGAGAAGTACTTTTTAATAAGTTTGCTAATAGAGAATCAGAGATGATTACTGGTAAAATTCAAAGAGAATCAAATGGTGTTTATTTTATTACACTTGGCTCTTTAGAAGGCGTTTTATTACCTAATGAGCAAATTATGGGGGAAACTTATGAACAGGGCATGCGATTAAAATGTATTATTAAAAGTGTAAGTCAGACAACAAAAGGCCCGCAAATTATTCTCTCAAGAACAGATGCTGATTTAGTGAAACGATTATTTGAATTAGAAGTTCCAGAGATATATGATGGTGTAGTAGAAATTAGAAGTATCGCAAGAGAAGCCGGTGCAAGAACAAAAATGGCAGTATTTACCCTAGACAGCACAGTTGATTCATTAGGCGCTTGTGTTGGAAAAGGTGGCGTTCGAGTGAATGCTGTTGTTGATGAATTAGGTGGCGAAAAAATAGATATTGTTAAATGGCATAAGGATCCAGAAGTTTATATTGCTAATGCTTTAAGTCCAGCAGATGTTATAAAAGTTGAGATACTTGATGAAAGCAATAAAACGGCAAGAGTAATTGTACCAGATGATCAATTATCCCTGGCTATTGGGAAAGCTGGACAAAACGCTAGATTATCAGCAAAATTAACAGGCTGGAAGATTGATATAAAGTCATTAGAGCAATCAAAAGCATTAAAGAAAGAAAAAATAGAGTCTGAAGAAAAAGATGTAAGCATAGAATCAAAAGAGAGTGAAGAAAATGCAAGTGTAATTGAAGAATAATTGGAGGTGACGATATATGTCAAAAATTAGAGTATATCAGTTAGCAAAAGAGTTAGAAATGGAAAGTCATGATGTCATAGAAATGCTACAAGAATTAGGAATGGATGTTACAAGTCATATGTGTACAATCAGCGACGAAGAAGCTGAAACAGTATTAGCCCTTCATCTAGGCATTGAAGAAGACGACGAAGAAGAAATTATTGAAGAAGAAGATGTAGATGCAATTGAAGTACCTAAAACAATGACTGTTGGAGAATTTGCTGATGTACTTGGACAGCAAGCGAACAATTTAATCATTGAGTTAATGAATTTAAATGTAATGGCAACAATTAATCAAAACATTGATTTTGATACAATGAAACAATTAGCAGAGAAACATAATATTAAGATAAAGCAAGAAGTAAAAGAAATCGATACGCTTTATAGCCAAGAAGATTTTACTGATAAGGCAAAAGATCTTTTACCAAGACCACCGATTGTAACTGTAATGGGTCATGTAGATCATGGTAAGACTACTTTATTAGATGCTATGAGAAGTACTGCAATAACGGAAGAAGAAGCTGGTGGTATTACGCAACACATTGGTGCTTCTGAAGTACATGTTAATGGTAAGAAAATTGTTTTCTTGGACACACCTGGACATGAGTCTTTTACAACATTAAGAGCAAGAGGTGCTCAAATCACTGACATTGCAATTTTAGTTGTTGCCGCTGATGATAGTGTTATGCCACAAACTATTGAAGCCATAGACCACGCGAAAGCAGCAGGCGTGCCGATTATTGTTGCTATTAACAAGATGGATACTCCTGGAGCAAATCCTGATAAAGTAATAAAAGAATTATCTGATAATGGTATTCTTGTTGAAGATTGGGGTGGCGATGTAATTGCCGTTAAAGTTTCTGCTTTAAAAGGTGAGGGTGTTGACGAACTATTAGAGATGATTCTATTAGTAGCTGAAATGGAGCAGTTAAAAGCGAATCCTAATAGAAGAGGTATCGGAACTGTCATTGAAGCAGAATTAGAAAAAGGTCGAGGACCAGTTGCATCTGTAATTGTTAATAAAGGTACAATGCGTGTAGGCGACGCCGTAACTGTTGGTAAAACGTCTGGACGGATTAGAGCAATGTATAACTACAAAGGGAAAAAAATCAAAAAAGCGACGCCATCAACTCCTGTTGAAATAGCAGGTTTATCAGATGTGCCACAAGCTGGTGAAAAAATATATGTAACTGAAGATGATCAACGGGCAAGAGAACTAGCAGATTATAGAAAGTTAAAA